>PYIJ01404364.1_pt1 | contig 75846 bp, 70 predicted proteins | sample 3578051 | NCBI WGS metagenome assembly PYIJ01 (sample SAMN08408021, study PRJNA431606) | Marine metagenome isolate SA_KN192-05_S13_5m, whole genome shotgun... | biome: marine; feature: oceanic pelagic zone; material: water; isolation source: surface water sample, 0.2-0.8 um fraction ... | reverse complement strand
TGTATACCTCTCGTTTTGTATGGTCATCAAAATCTTTATTTTTTCTAAGCCTCTTTCTATATGTAACCCAATTTGACAAAAGAATAAAAGGGTAAAATAGTATTAATAAAAAAAACGATGTTGTTCTTACCCGCGTTGACTGGATATGTTTTATTTTAAATCCACTTAGTTTACCAAAACACCGTAATTTTAAAATACCAATCAAAAAAATATGCCCATAATATATTTCATTTGTAATATCTTCATTGGACATCCAAATACTGTCTAATTCGTTTGGAGCAATAATTGAATTAAAGCGCTCACTCTCTGAAAGAAAGTAACTCATTTTAGCCCTTAAACTGGAATAATTTGGAGTTGTCACAATGAGTCCTCCACCTTTTTTTAAGACACGATTAAATTCTTTGAATGAAGCCAATTGATCTGAGAAATGTTCTATCCCTTCTTGACAGATTAAATAATCTGCAAAGGCATCTTCAACAGGAAGTCCTTCCATAATATTCGCCCTTATACAGTTTAAACCTTCAATGTTAAAGTATTCAGGAAATAGATCGAATGCAAATGGTTTAGCTCCAATTTCTTTTAAAATTCTAGTAGTAATACCATTTCCAGCGGGAAAATCTATGAAAATTTTATTTTGAAACCTCCTCTTGTTTTTATGAAGATACTTCTTCACATGATACTTAATACTTTTAGGATTTTCTTCGTAATTCATTGTTTTTAATTTTATCGAACCCTCTGAAATAAGATTAATTTGAGAATTGATTATCTATATTGTTATCAAAAATTATTCGAATGCGGTTAATTAGTTAAGAATACACAATATGCCTGATTAAATCTGAGATTTATAACTACTGATTTTTTCCGTAATATATCAATTCTCAAATGATATGTAACATCATTCTAATAGTCAATCAATAATATCAAAAAAATGGCCAATTCTCCCACAATTCTAAGATTATTGCATATTTGATTATCTAAGAATAACATTACTTCTCATATTGTTGTCAACAATTAGTAATTAAAGAAGAAAATTTAAAGCGGATGCCCTCATATTGATAAAAACTCTCCACTTGACAAGACAAAACTCAGTTTTGCAATTTAATTTAGTAGTTCTAGCTTGTCAGTATTAAAGATAAATACAGAATTTATCTCGAAAAATATATCTTATAAATATTTGATTGTCCCAAGGGAACAAAATTTGCATCATTAATTATGAGAGATATCCACGGAAAAGCTATTCTCGCCTACCATCTCGGTAACAGATCGATGGAGTTAAAACTACATAATTCTTATGGCCCTGTCGATCACTTACCCATAGATATTTTTTTTAAAGAAAGCGATGATTTTGATGATCTCGAAAAAATCGCCTTAAGTCATTGTAGAGGTACAGTACTGGACATAGGCGCTGCTGCAGGTGCTCATGCCCTCTTTTTACAAAGTTGTGGTGCTAATATCACTGCACTGGACAGCTCTCCCGGTTGTGTTCAGACAATGAAACTTTTAGGTATAAAAAATGTAATTCAGCAAGACTATCGCCAACACCAATTGACTTATGATACCCTCCTACTCCTAATGAATGGGATCGGTATTGCAGGTACCCTAGTTCAGCTACCTGATTTTTTTAGCAAATGCAAGTCACTGCTCAACGATGGTGGACAGCTCATACTTGACTCCTCAGACATTGCTTATCTTTATTCAGATGGACTAGCCAAACCTAAACATTATTATGGTGAAATTCGATATCGTTATGAATACGATAAAGAACAAGGTGATTGGTTTGATTGGCTTTATGTAGATCCTACTAAATTAAGTCTAGCTGCCCAAATATCCGGATTTGAAGTGGAAATATTGCATACCAATTCAAATGACCAATACCTCGCCAAACTTCAATTGAAATAGGATAATCAATAGCTCTTCTTGTACGGGTAAGAAATGTTAGCAATTACTCATTTCCTTAATATTTATGAAACCCTTGGGAAACAAATCTCAAAACCTCTGGTAGAGCTTCACGCCAATAAGTCCAGTTGTGACCTCCATCTCTCACCCGATATTCATGGGGAATATTACGATTTTTCATCGCGATATGTACCCTTGAGCTTCCTTCAAATAAATAATCATCATCCCCACAATCTATATACCAACGCACTGATTCAATATCGGCCTTAGGTAAAGTATTCACGAGATATACCACCCCATATTTTTTGTAAAAATCTTCATAGTATTTTTCCCTAACTTCACTCATTCCATTCCATACATAATGCTTATGTGCCTCTTCTACTGTAAATGGACCACAATAGGCACTCAGCGGACAGGCAGATTGAAATAAATCAGGACGATGAAGTGCGTAATAAAAACTACCTCCGCCACCCATCGATAAGCCTGCAATGGCACGATATTGCTTGTTTTTTTTGATCCGATAAGTAGACTCAACATATGGCATAAATTCGTCAAAAAAGAATTGTTCATAACTCCATTCCCCATTTGGCCGATTTACATAGCCAATCACTTTAGTATCCGCATCTGGCATCACAATAATCATTGGACTGGCAATTCCTGAACCAATAGCGGCATCTGTAATATGTAATACTTCCCCAAATTGGATCCAGCCTGTCTGATCATCAGACATGCCATGCAGGAGGTACAATACAGGATATTCACGCTTTGAAGTTCCATAATCCGGGGGTAAATATATAGCGTACTTTCGCTCCATTTTTAGTATTTCACTCGGTAGAGTCAACTGATCAAAAACCTTTCCTGACTGTGCAGTTAGTAGCATAGGCATAAAAAAGATTGCCCAAATTATTTTCATCTTCATTTCGATATTTTTTAATTATAGTTGCCATATTGTAAGTACTCTTGGTAAGGCATTAAGGGTATGGGTGTACCTACCGATGCCAACTGCCGTTGTAATATTTTTAAGTCATGATTCACCAGTAATTCTATTTCGGCCAACAAAGGTTTAAATGATACTAATGCGATAGGATACTCATCTAGATTTATTTGTATTGATCCTGAGATAGATGAGAACGTTATGTAATCTAAACTACCTATTCTACTGCTTAAGCTAGGAGGTTGATCTCTATCGAAAGTTTGTCCAACTTCATCTCGAACTAATACCGTATTTAAATCGATCACTTTTTGGGTGATTTGATGTACTAAGACAATAAACTTGAACAAGTGTAAAAAATAATTGAGGGTAGCATCAATCAAAAATCGTAGACATTGAAATTTTCATGGTATATGTGCAGTCAATAAAATTCAATCATTAGTATTCAAAATTATTGGAACAATCTTTTTATTTGATAGATTACCTTCGGGCAAAAATTAAATATTTCTTCAAATATAAATTAAATAAATAGTATTTTATTTTTAGGTATTATTTATAAATTTACAAAACCTCAAGTTCTTAATTACTAATCAACATCAATTGTGCTACCGACACACAAAATCAGATTAAAAGGTGTACTCAAAGAAAAAAATTTCGAAGAATCATTAATTTCAGAAATTCTAGAATTTGGGAGGTTAAAAAAAGCCAAAAAAGGGGAATATCTACTCTTTATTGGAATGCAAATAGATCATTTCCCAATTATTTTGTCAGGGAGACTTAGAGCCTATCGCAGTGATAATGACGGACATGAGATTACACTTTTTTATTCTGGTATTGGAGAAACATGTGGTTTTGCAGTCAATTCAATCCTTAATAAGCAACCGTCAGGCATCGGCTCTATTATCGAAGAGGATGCAGAAATCTGGATGGTTCCTGGTCAAAAAGTTGATGAATGGATTGTTAAATACCCTAACTACAGAAAGTTTATTTTTGAATGTACAAATCAAAAGATGAATGATCTTTTGTCCACATTTGACAGCATTTCATTTATGAATACAGGCGACCGATTATACAAATATTTGGTCGATTTAAGTAATGCTTCAGGCTCTTCGATCATTACCAAAAGTCATCAGCAAATAGCAATTGAGCTTAATACTTCCCGTGTGGTTATCTCAAGGTTAATGAAGCATCTTTCAGGAGCTCAACTTATTAATCAAGAAAGAAACAAAGTAGAATTGCTTTAATTACTCCACTTAATTTATCAATCATAGCTACCCTTTACGCTAAATAACATAGCTTAGTCAGTCATCAAATTTTTTAATTGTTTCAAGCCATTAGCATTGAAACATTTTATATTCATAGATTGAAGATATTCAGTGACTTGTTGACTTCGGCGTCCACTCAAGCTGCATACTAAAAAGGGTTGTTCAATACTCTTGAACTCATCAATTCTATTTACTACTTCATTAATAGGAATATTTATCGAAGTACTAATATGATCTTCTCGAAACTCTTCAGCAGAACGTACATCTATAATGCTCACTCCAGATTTGATTAAATCCATAATTTCTTTCATAGGTTATTTTTAATAATAATGATAGAGTATTCATAAAAATCATTTAAAACCTGTTTGTCCTTTAGGAATAGTGATTAAAGGTAAATTAAGATCTCTATATAACTGATTGAATTGCTCCATCTCCTTGTTTATTATTTGATCTTTAACTTGCCTAAACAAAGACCATTCTCCCTTAAGATCATTGAATCTTTCTTTAGCTCCTGAAGTCAATATGGGATCCGCACTGTCTACATAATCCTTCAAATTCATCCATTGTGCATTTAACTGATTATGGAAGTTTATCACATCTTGATAAGTCTTTTGATCGGATTGAATGAGCACTGCTTCCCATTCATCTATTTTGACTATAATTTCTTTGCCTAATTCAATAATTTCTTGGGCATCATTTCTACCCAATAGCATAGACTCATAATGCTTAATTTGAGATTTGACTGAGCGCATATCATTGACTGATTCATGTATGTCTTTGATGGCTTGTTCAATTGAAATCACCATCTCTTGTTGTAAGTTATAATCCTGCATAGAAGCTTTAATCCGTGGATCTGCCAATATTTCGACGGTAGTCTCCACCGAATCCTGATCTACGATCAATCTCAAGGTATACACTCCTGGAGCTACGTGACCACCAGAATAATTCCCGTACACAAAAACTTCATCAATATACGGAACTGGCTCCCTAGTAAAGTCCCATACAACTCTATTTACGCCGCGATCTGAAGATAATAGTATGGACTTTTGAGGTCCTCCTGGCCAGCTTTCAAATTTATCTTTCTGACTATTCGATAGACTTCTAATTACGTCTCCTTCACTATCAATTATTTTTAGGCATAATGAAGCACTGTCTCTTTTTTCTGATAGATAATAGTCAATGTGAACTCCTGATTTTGGATTTTGACCCAAACCGGGCTCTGGTTCACTCGTCGATCCTCCAAATATTCGGTATGTTTTTTTTGGTTGAAATAAAATTAAATCTTTTCCATTCTCTTCTTTTAAGCCCTGAATGGCTCCCAAATCATCTAAAATCCAAAAAGATCTGCCCGCAGTAGCTGCAATCAAATCATTATCTTGGATAGTCAAATCATTAATCGGTACTATTGGTAAATTGAGCTGTATTTTTTTCCAAAATACACCGTCATTGAACGAAATATATAATCCGGCCTCTGTTCCCGCATAAAGTAATCCCTTAACCTTCTTATCTTCCCTTACCACCCTTACGACTGTTTGGTTATCAATACCGGAAATACGTTGCACCCAGCTCATACCGTAATCCGAAGTTCTGTAAACCATTGGACTTAAATTATTAAATTTATAAGCCATTACCGTTATATAAGCTGTCGCAGGATCATGGGGGGAAATCTCGATTGAATTTATAATCGCTTCTGGTAAATCTTTTGGAGTAACATTTACCCAATTGATACCTCCATCGCGCGTAAGGTGAACTAAACCATCATCAGAGCCAGCCCACAAGACTCCTTTTTCGTGCGGTGATTCTGTCAAATACATAAGTGTATTATAATTTTCTCCACCCGCAGCTTCATTTGTATAAGGACCGCCACCAGGTCCTTGATGTGTTTTATCATTTCTTGTTAAATCAGGACTGATAACTTCCCAATTAATTCCTCCATCAAGAGTTTTAAATACCACATTTCCTGCATGATAGATAACCGAGCGGTCATGAGGAGAACTTATAATGGGAGCATTCCAATTGAATCTATATTTAAAATCTTTAGGATCATTTCCTAGACTCAATTCTGGATACTCTTTTATTGATTTTGACGTCGCTGTTAATCTTGACCATCGTTCGATAATTCCCTGATAACAACCACCAAAGATCACTTCAGGATAATCCGGATCAAAAGCCAAAAAAGCACTCTCACAGCCAGCAACCGAGTACCAATCCTTCCATGTAATACCTCGACCATTCGTTCTACTTGCAATTCCAATCGCCGAATTATCTTGCTGACCACCATATACATGATATGGGATTTTATTGTCCGTAATGACCCTGTAAAACTGAGAGGTGGGTTGTCGATCTTGTCGCGTCCAACTTTTACCTCCGTTAAAAGTAATATTAGCACCCCCATCATTGGAGTTAATCATGTTTTGAGGGTTTTCAGGGTTGATCCATAAATGATGATTATCTCCGTGGGGAACAGGTATTGGTTGGAAAGTATTTCCCTTGTCAATCGATTTAAGTACTGGAGCATTCAGAACATATACGACATTCTCATTTTTAGGATCTGTGAATATTTCCATATAGTACCATGACCTAGCTATTGTTATCCGATCATTACTGGTTTGTATCCAACTTTTACCTGCATTATCAGATCTGTAAATACCTCCTTTTGTCCCCGCAGCTTCAATAACAGCGAAAACATAATCTCCATTCGCTCTTGAAACAGATATACCTGATTTTCCAAATTCGTCAGGGAGTCCTTCGCTCATGACTTCCCAGGTCTCCCCCATATCTATCGACTTATAAAGACCTGATTTTGCACCTCCTGATTCCATCTTCCATGGGTACCTAATATGCTGCCACATACTAGCATATAATACACGTGGATTATTCATATCCATACTCAAAGATGATGCTCCTACATTTTCAGCAATAAAGAGTTTTTTCATCCAACTCTGCCCACCATCTATGGATTTGTAGATACCTCTCTCTTTAGTAGGTCCGTGCTGAGCACCTTGTGCAGCTATGAATACAATATCAGGGTTTGTAGGATGAATAACGACATCTGAAATTGTCATTGTTTCCTCCAGACCGACATGATTCCAAGTTTTTCCAGCATCAGTAGATTTATATACTCCGTTACCGTGAGATGTCATCACTCCTCTAACCGCATGTTCTCCCATACCTACATAAATAACATTTGGATCTGACTCTGATACACATATAGCTCCCACTGAACCCAATTCGAAAAATCCATCAGATATATTCTTCCATGTTTGCCCCGCATCTGATGTTTTCCAAACTCCTCCTCCGGTGTTACCCATATAATAAGTCATGGGGTCTCCTACAACGCCGGAGGAAGTTACACTTCTGCCTCCTCGAAAAGGACCAATATTTCTCCATTTTAAACCCGAAAACAATTCTTCCTCAATAGGAGTTTCAGAAAAAAGTACTGATTTCTTTCTTTTTTGTGAAAAAACTATAATTGGTAAAAAAAAAGATGTTAAAATAATTAATTGAAGATTTTTCATTAGCAAATTATTTTCATTTCAAAAATGATTTTAATAACCAGGTATTTGCATAACAGCATTTTGCATCATTCTAGAAGGACCCATCCAAAACATACGGTATTGCGTATTATCAATTAAATAAACTACTTTCCCTCTGCCCAGAGTTTCTACTCCTGCAAATGTAGTCTCTGCCAAATGGCTAAGATTTTCTGGAGAGGCATAACCCGCCACGTTGAGCTTATTCAATGTGCTATAGCGACCTACAGTTTCTAATCCAATATTTGGTATCATGGCGTCGGTTCCAAATTTCAAAGTGTAAAGCTCCTCCTTAAGTCCGAAACCAAGGGGATGAGTAATATCTATTCTAGCATTCAAAGCCGTTCCAGGTATCCTTTTTTTACCCTCATATGCCGTTCTTTGACCATAGGGTAAGTAGCGAGCCATTAAACTCGAATCTTTTGGATATTTTTTGAGTGAGATCTCTGTAAAATCGGATAACTCATTGGTGAAAAATGATACCGCTCCTTCGGTCGCAATAAGTGTCCCTCCTTCATACACCCAATTCTTAATTTGGTTCAAAGCTTCTTTTTCAAATAATTCAGACAACCCACTCCCACCATTAGGTAAAATTAGTACGTCATAGTCTTTTAAATCAACAACTCTTAAATTACCTTCAAATTTTGGAGTACTACTTTGCTGAAGTGCGGTAGCTTTAATACGATCAATTGGTAGACCTGTTTGCCAATCGAATAAAAAGTAAATTTGCCCAGCGGTATAAGTACTAAAAGGTGGTTCAACAAGTAAAGCTACCTTAGGCTGATTGATAGGTACATTTCTACCATTTGCTAAATCCATTCCTGCCGTCACCCGGCCGCTATTAAACCCAATAATTTCAACACCCGAATTTTGAGCTATTTCTTTGATCTCGAGATCTATTCTACCTTCATGATGAAGGTTTCTACCATGCAGCACAATCAGAGAACCTGCAGTAAAGGTTTTATCTCCAATAATAAAGGGTTCAAATGCAGAACGTACGTTATAGCCCCTGGCCCATAGCTGGGCCAATGCTTGAGGAGCATTTCGCTGACTCCAATCAATCACATAGGCGTATTGAGCCTCATTGTTAATCACCAAACCCTTAAAATTAACCTCTTGACTAACCGGTTTGGCCTCAACTGTAAATGTACTCTTTGTAGAGTAGGCATTTAAATTATATGCCAATGGAGCAGACCACGTGGACATATCATACATTACTGAATCCTCAATAACCAAATTACGTGCCATAATCGTGTTAACTAATAAATGCTTCGGCTGTCGAGTGGTTACGATATAAGTCCCTTTACTAAATACCTTTTTTGAAATTCGTCCTGAACGGTAGTCTAAAGCAGCCGTAACCTGAAAATCTTTAATGGCCTGCTCTAATTTAATTCCATTTCGGATCAATACATTGACCAAATCATTACTATGAACATCTTTATCACTAAAAAAATAAGCTTTGATTTTAGATTTACTTTTAGCTGGATTCAACGCATTTTTAGTGTACCTAAGTAACTTTTCACGATGTAAAACTGCTGTTTTTATGGTTGCTACAGAAGTTGTATAGTGATCAAAAATCCTCTGCCGCAGGGTGAGGTCAAACCCATCGTCAGTTTGTACAATTCTGCCTCCCGCAGATCCTCCACCCTGTTCGGTTAACATTCCGATCGCACCCATCACACTTGGATAACTTGAACCATATCCTGGATAAAAAAAATCAAAACGATCACGTGTAAAATAATTGATCTGATGCTTATCAAATTGAACAATATTGGCATCTCCAAAAACTTCAGACCATCTTTCGTAAGAATCTGGAAGTAATTGATTTCTCGGTGTAGTACCTGGTGCAGTGAAGTAATTATTATCATAACCTTGCTCATGATAATCAACATGAACTTGTGGAAGCCATTTTTGATACTCTTGAGATAGTCCTCTAGCCTCTGGATGTACTTGCCAAACCCAATCTCTATTGACATCAAACCAATAATGATTTGTTCTTCCTCCTGGCCAATTCTCCATATGTTCAATATCCTGTGGCTCCTTGCTTGGTCTTTTCAATCTTTTCATTGACTTATACCAATAGACGTAACGATCGCGACCATCAGGGTTGATACAGATATACATAATTATTATTGAGTTTTTGAGCATCTCTTTAGTTTGTTTGTCTTGAGCTGCAGCCATTCGGTAAGCTACCTGCATGGAAGCTTCCGTCGAGGAAGCTTCATTACCATGTATGTTATAGCTGAAAGAAGTGAAAACAGGTTCACTTTTCAAAGGTAATCGGTCCACTTCAGTTTCTTGAAGTATTTGCATGTGCCTAGACTTAATTTCATCAATATTTTGTATATTTTCTTCTGAAGAGATGACTAAATTAATCAAAGGTCGACCTTCATAAGTCTTTCCGTACTCATAATATAAAACTCGTCCAGAGGATGTTGATAAGGCTTTAAAATAAGCTACCACGTCTGCGTACAAAGAAAAAGAAGAACCTAACTCATAATTTAAAACTGTTTTGGGACTTGGTATTTTTTCATTCATTTCAAGCTCAATCTCAAATGAAAATCGCTTCTCATCCATAACATCAGGTTGGGCATTGTTCAGAAAATACATCAAAAGTCCAATGATTGAAAATATATATTTTTGCATGTGATTATTTGAAAATATTAGAAATCATAAAAAAATTAAAATCAATATAACGAGCACCTATGGGAATACCTTTTGAACTTATATAAACGGTAGGCGTCTCAATTAAAATAAATGAAAACAGGAAAGACACTTGCTTTCTTTGTCCTTTTGAAACACTTTGGGGCAATAAAAATCATTGGCTATAACTTCCGAGCCCAGATGTTTCGAAATCTCACAGGACTTCCATGATCTTGTAAAAGAATAGGCAATTCTTTTGGATGTTTTATGTAGTAAGATTGTCCAATCCAACAAGTAGGTCCTAACAAGGAAACATTATTCTGAATCAGCACACCATTATGAAAAGCAGTTATTCTAGCTGGATTGAGTAGATTACCACTTTCAGAAAACTTAGGTGCACTAAAAATAATATCATACCACTGCCAATTTCCAGGAGTTTGCGCAGCATTTACCAAGGGAAAATGTTGTTTATATATTGCACCAGCTTGGCCGTTATTGTATGTTTCGTTATTATAGGAATTTAATATTTGGATCTCGTAAAGACCCATAAAAAAAATTCCACTATTCCCATAATCTTGACCTGTTTTATCTACGGCTTTCGGAGCCAACCACTCAATATGAAGTTGGACGTCACCAAAAAGTTCTTTAGTCACCAAGTGTCCTTTTTCTGGAACTACTACTAATGTACCATTTTCCATTTTCCAATCTGCTGGAGCAGTGACATATGGGCCTTCCTTTAATGAGGGCAACCATTTATGGTACTCTACCATGCTTCCGCTATACTTAAAAAATGGCTTTTGCCATTGGTCTAAAGAAGATCCATCAAAAAGAATGATGGCATCCGAGGGAGGAGCACCCTTCATTCCAGGAGTAACATAATCTAACTCTCGATACATCTCTGTTGAGGTTGCCTTAATTTGATTAAACTCTTTTAAAGAAAGGGTAATTGTTTCTTTTTTTTGGGCTCTAAGATCAATCAAAAAAAACATCGCGAAGATAATTAAACTTATTTTTTTCATGACTTTTGTTATGAATTAATTAAGAAAACTCTTGACTGGTTGGAGCAATTTTATAATAAATTATTTCATACAAAAGTAAATCTTTAAATTTTAGAAGTAAGCTTAATCTATTAGCAAGAATTTGAGGAATAGGCAAAGCTGCATAATTGCCAGAAACGAACTATTTTCAATTTTCAGTCCTTTTGATCCAGAAATTAATTTTTTAAAATGCGTATCTCTTGCGCCAATTGATGCACCGCCATAGCGTATAGCGGACTATGATTATAGCGGGTAAGTACATAGAAATTGGAAAAACCCATCCAATATTCTTTTGAAATTTCATTATCTAATTCAATAATCGAAACCAAATCTGTCACACTTTGGCCTTCAACTTGATAGCCCCTCTCCAAAAAATATTGAAGAGTGTTTTTAGGTTTTATGTAGTTCGTATTCAAATTGATCGCATTATCAACTTTATGAGCCTGAATAGCCACTTTACCCCCGTTTACCCACTTATGTTCCTTTAAATAATTTGCTACACTCATTATCCCATCATTTACGTTATTTATAAGGTCACAACTCTTAGATTCATCAAAACTTTTAGCATATGCACGATAACTACTCGGCATGAATTGACAATATCCAATAGCTCCTGCATAGGAACCCTCAGCATTGTATAAATCTAAATTTTGAGTGGTAGATAAAGTAATAAACTCCCCCAATTCCTTTGTAAAAAAACTTGACCTTTTAGGATATGCGAATGCCAAAGTATACAATGCGTCCAATACTTTATATCCACCTTTTTTCTCTCCATAATAAGTCTCAACTCCTAAAATTGCCACCAAATATTCGATTTCGACACCTGAATAATTACTCACCACGTTCAAGGTATTTTCATGATCATTCCAAAAGGTTACCCCTTTAGATATCCTTTCGTTAGTAAGAAATATATTTCTATACCTTCTCCAAGAAATGCTCTCTGCCGGTCTAGAGATACTTTCAATAATTTCGGGAATATACTTTGCACTGTCTAAAATCAATTTTATATCTTTAACTTTTATGCCATTGGTCTTTGAATAATTTAGGATAAAATTAGAAACCTTATTCTCATCAATTTGACCTAAAGTTTTTAAATACATGACCCAAAGACAAATGATAAAACAACTAATTCTTTTCATGATGATTTTAATGTTATTTTTACAAAAAAAACGATTTTTTAATAATCATTAAAATAATAAGCGTAAATAAAACAATATGAAAAAAGCAGAAATCCACACCCAAAATGGTATTATGAAAATTGAGTTTTACCAGGAAGATGCGCCTAATACGGTCCAAAATTTCATCGATCTAGCCACTAAAGGATTCTATGATGGCCTAACTTTCCATCGTGTCATTCCCAATTTTGTCATACAAGGTGGATGTCCAGATGGTACAGGTGCCGGAGGACCAGGATATAGCATTGATTGTGAGTTATCAGGAAATAATCAATACCATGATAAGGGTGTGCTTTCAATGGCTCATGCCGGAAAAAATACCGGTGGCTCACAATTTTTTATTTGCCATAGTCGAGCCAATACATCACATCTTGACAGAAAACATACTTGCTTTGGCAAAGTGGTCGAGGGTTTAACGGTGATCGATATGATAAAGCAAGGCGATGTGATGGATAAAGTAGTTATTACTGATTAATTACTCTAATATTTATTCTCCATAAAAATTCATCTTGGCAATAAATTCTCCGACTAGGTTATATTAGGATGGAAATCTTAAAAATATCCACGCGTGATGGAATTAGCTTACATCTAGATGCAATGACAGTAGACCGACCTATCGGCGTGGTCTGTATCATTCATGGCTTTGGTGAACATATCGGAAGATACCAACACGTGATGCGGTCTCTAAATGATTCAGAATTCAATGTCTACGGTATTGATCTTCGAGGCCATGGTAAATCTGGAGGTTTAAAGGGTCATGCGCCTAATCTGATAAGTTTAATTAATGATATTGAAGAGTTTTTAAAAATAGTTAGAGCAGAAAATCTATATTTACCATTATTCCTTTTTGGCCATAGTATGGGTGGAAATCTAGTACTTAATTACGTCTTACGTGATAAATCTAAAGAATTATCAGGCTTCATAGTTTCTGCTCCTTGGATCAAGTTAGCATTTAAACTCCCGCGGTGGAAAGAACAATTAGGACACTTAATGGCGCGAATTGCACCTAAAATGAGACTTCCCAATGGACTCAATAGTATGCATTTAAGTAAGGATCCGGAAGTCGTAAAGCAATACAATCAAGATCCTCTAGTGAACTTTCAAATTTCCGGAGGTTTATTTTCTGCCATTAACTATGGCGCTGCATACCTGATCAAACATCAGAACGAAATCAAATTGAGTGGTTTCATCTTCCATGGTAAGCTAGATGCCATAATTGATTACAAGTCTACCATGAAATTAGCCATGGGTAATCCCGATAATATAAAATGGAAATTATGGGAGGGTGTATTTCACGAAGCACACAATGACTTAGAACAAAAAGAAGTATTAAAAGAATGGATTGACTGGATGATTCATAAGATCAAAGCATCTCGATTTGTCTAAAATCCTAAAACAATTGCCTTTTGATTTAATCAATAATGGAAGGTCAAGACTAAAGCATCTTGACCATTCAAATGAATAATGCAGTCAGGACATCATCCCTCATTAATTTGCAATCGATCATTAATGGTTAAATTTGTGGTATTATGAAAAAAATAAATGGTGTCATTCAGGCTTGGTGTACTTACGACCTCGCAAATTCGGTTTACAACCTGGTAATCAACACAGCTATTTTTCCAATTTATTACACAGCTATTACGAGTGTCAATAGTGATGATAAAGTAAATTTTTTTGGATTTGACATAGTCAATTCCGTTTTGTATAGCTACGCTACATCGCTTTCTTATCTAATTTCTGCTTTGTTGCTCCCCATATTATCAGGTATCGCAGATTATACAGGTAACAAAAAAAAGTATTTAAAAATTTTTACATATTTGGGTGCCTTTGCCTGCATAGGATTATTTTTTTTTACTGATGAAAAGGTTCTTGAGTGGGGTATCTTCTGTGTTATGTTGGCTTCCATTGGATACAGCTCTGGATTGGTTTTTTATGATGCTTATCTTCCCGAAATAGCACCAAAGAATATGACTGATCGAATCAGTGCAAAAGGTTTCTCCTATGGTTATGCAGGGAGTGTTGTCCTGCTTTTGATAAGTATCTTTATTACTCAAAAATATGAGATGTTTGGATTTTCAGATGCAGGAGAATCCACACGCTTCGTCTTTATTCTGGTTGGCCTTTGGTGGATTGGATTTGCACAAATAGCCTTTAAATGGCTGCCAAAAAACAAGTCAAACAAAAAAGTAAGTCGTGATATTTTCAAAAATGGTTACCTAGAATTAAAAAAGGTGTTTTTAGGTTTAAAGAAATTAAAAAATATGAAAATGTACCTTGTTGCTTATTTTTTTTATAATATGGGTGTGCAAACCATAATGCTTTTAGCTATACTTTTTGGGACAAAAGAATTGGAATTGAATTCGTCACAACTCATCCCGGCAATAATCATAATTCAATTTGTCGCAATTCTTGGAGCTACGTTGTTTGCTAAGTTATCTGACCTTCGCGGGAACATATTTTCTCTTTCTACCATGATTGGAATATGGATTGGAATCTGTCTTTATGGATACACTGTAACGAGCGTAAATCAGTTTTATGTAATTGCTGGGCTCGTTGGATTAGTCATGGGAGGTATTCAATCTCTATCACGAGCTACCTTTTCCAAACTTATTCCCCTGAATTCTCAAGACCATACTTCATACTTTTCATTTTATGATGTCACTTTTCATATCAGTGTAGTATTGGGAACTTTTTCATACGGCTTAATTGACCAGATTACGGGTAGTATGAGAAATAGTATTTTAATTTTAGTATTATTTTTTATCATTGGACTGGCGTTTCTTATTTTTGTTAAAATTCCAAATGAAAAAGCTCAAACTTCCAAAACTTAATCTCCCAGAAATAAATCCAAATATTCTTTGGCGAGATAATCAAGCTTTTATCAAAGATGAAATTCGTAAAAAAGATCTCTTACTAACTCCTGAAGAGTGGGTAAGGCAACATTTTTTGAACTTACTCATAAAAAACCTTGATTATCCAAAAGCCTTAATCAATATCGAAAAAGGCCATAAGTATCTGCAACAACAAAAAAGGACAGATATTCATGTATACAATAGAAAAGGAGCTAGCTACCTCTTGATTGAGTGTAAAGCCCCGAATATTAAATTATCACAAGCTACCCTTCATCAAGTCAGTAGCTACAATGCTGCGTTTAACACTCAATATCTAGCCATTACAAATGGCATGAGGCATTATGTTTGGAAAAAGATGAATGAAAATAATAAATACGAACAACTATCCGAATTCCCTTTTTTCTCTTAAAGTAATTGATCTAAAGATCTCAATTTGTAACCAAAAGCCTCTGCAACTCCAGGATAAACAATTTTTCCGTCAATGATGTTTAAGCCTTTCTTTAATTCCTTATTCAACTTACAACCATTTTTCCATCCCAAATCTGCTAATTGCAAAGCATAGGGCAAAGTTGCATTAGTTAAAGCTAGTGTGGATGTATGAGGTACTGCACCTGGCATATTTGCGACACAATAATGGACAATATCATCAATAATATAGGTTGGATCTTCATGAGTGGTCGGTTTACAAGTTGCAATACATCCTCCTTGATCAACGGCAACATCAACTAATACAGTCCCTGGTTGCATATCCTTGAGCATATCCTCTGTGATAAGATGGGGTGCTTTAGCCCCTGGAATCAAAACACTGCCTACAATTAGATCACATGTGCCAATCATATTCCGGATATTATGTTCACTACTCACACAAGTATTTACATTAGCTGGCATTATCTCATCTAAATACCTTAAACGAGACAAATTAAAGTCCATAATTGTAACATCTGCTCCCATACCTGCAGCCATCTTAGCGGCATTCATTCCAACAACACCTCCTCCTAAGATCAAAACTCTTGCAGGAAGAACACCAGGGACTCCGCCTAAGAGAACACCTCTTCCTTTGAAAGGCTTTTCCAAATATTTAGCTCCTTCCTGAATAGACATTCTACCTGCTATCTCCGACATGGGAATGAGCAAAGGTAAGGTCTTATCTTCCATCTCCACCGTTTCGTAAGAGAGACATACAGATCGACTTGAGACCATTGCATCAGTCAATAGCTTTGATGAGGCAAAATGAAAATAGGTAAATATCAGTTGGCCTTTCTTAATCAATACATACTCTGATTCTATAGGCTCTTTGACTTTCATAATCATTTCAGCAATCGCATAAATTTGTGAGGCTTGAGATAATATTTTTGCTCCGGCATCAAGATATTCTTTATCTAAAAATCCACTCCCTATACCCGCATTGGACTGAAGATAAACCTCATGCCCCTTTTTACTCAATTCTTTTGTCCCACTAGGGGTCAAGGCTACCCTACTTTCATTATTTTTAATTTCCGAAGGAATCCCAATTATCATGATTACAACATTTAGTTCAGTTCGAATTAGCGGTAAATATAATGGGGTAATCAAAAATTAAAAAATAGTGATTTTTATTACCCTTTCATTAGAAAAATAAACAAAATGAAAAATGATATTTCACATATAATTTATATGGGCTTATCGACATAAAATGAATTTTAATTTTGTTAAACTCATTATTTATTTTTTTGAAATCTGACTTAACAGCAAAAAGTCTGGATATAGTGATTTATTATTATCTTGCGGTTAGATCAATGTTGATCCTTCGCTCGAGGCAAATATGAGCTCAAACTCAAACAAAACAATAATTTCCTCCAAAGAAAAAATCTTAGAAGATTATCTTTTAGCGGTTCAAAGTAGAGAGATTAGTTTACTTGGGAGAAAAGAAGTCTTCATGGGAAAAGCCAAATTTGGAATATTTGGTGATGGGAAGGAAATTGCTCAAATAGTTTTATCCAAAATGTTCAAAAAAGGGGATTGGAGATCAGGCTACTATCGCGATCAAACCTTAATGTTGGCATTAAAACTATTGACTCCCGAACAGTTTTTTGCCCAACTATATGCTCATGCAGATGTAGAATTTGAACCCTCCTCTGGAGGACGTATGATGAACAGCCATTACGGAACCCGATCCCTTGATCCCTTGGGACAATGGAAAAACTTGACAAATCAAATAAATTCAAGCTCGGACATATCTCCCACAGCATCACAAATGCCCAGGTTACTAGGGCTTGCTTTCGCTTCTAAATTGTTCAGAAAAAACAAAGTGCTCTGCGATTTTAAGCAATTTTCAAATGAGGGTAACGAAGTAGCTTTTGGTACTATCGGAAATGCTTCAACCTCTGAAGGCCATTTTTTTGAAGTTATGAATGCAGCCGGAATTCTACAAGTCCCTATGGTATTAGCAGTTTGGGATGATGGTTATGGTATTTCCGTGCCCAATACTATTCATACCATTAAAGAAAGTATTTCAAAAATGATGGAAGGCTTTCAACGTGCAGAGAATACAAATGGTATTGAAATCTTAGTTGCTAGAGGTTGGAATTATCTTGAAATGTCTATTGCCTTTGAAAGAGCTACATCCCTTGCCCGAAAGAAGCATGTACCTTGTCTAATCCATATTACAGAGCTTACCCAGCCCCAGGGACATTCCACCTCGGGTTCTCATGAACGCTATAAGTCTAAAGAGCGCTTACGTTGGGAAAATAAATTTGATTGTAACCGGAAGATGAGGGAGTGGATACTCACAGAAAAAATTGCCGATGAAACTACACTCGATGAAATTGAAAAAGAAGCTAAAACAACGGCTAAAAATGCGCGTAATACTGCTTCATCAAATTATTTTCGAGAAATTAAATCTGATCAAAAACAAGCATTAGCTCTCATTGGGAAAATAATCAATAAGTCACAACATAAAATACAACTTACTAATATTTACAATGATCTCGAGCAAAATATATTTCCTTTAAAATCAGATGTTGTTAAAGCATGCACATCCATCATTCGAACTTTGGCAAAATATGAGGACCTAAATAAGCAGGACCTAAATAAGCAGGACCTAAAAAATTGGCTGGCAATACAAAAAGAAAAATACTACAAAGACTACAGCTCTCACTTGATCAGTGAATCCGAAGATTCCGCCCTCAAAATTAATGAGGTCAAACCTTTCTATAAAAAGGATGCGCAATGGGTCGATGGAAGAAAAATCCTTAACCTTTGTTTTGATCACCACTTATCCAATAATCCCCTCCTAATAGCGCTGGGCGAAGATGTGGGTAAGATAGGAGACGTTAATCAAGGATTTGCGGGAATGCAAAAAAAACATGGTAATCTACGGGTCATTGATACAGGAATTCGTGAAAATGCGATTATCGGTAAGGGAATTGGTGCGGCATTAAGAGGCCTGAGACCTATAGTAGAAATTCAATACTTGGACTATTTACTGTATTCCATACAGATATTATCTGATGATCTGGCCACAACACATCACCGAACGAAGGGAGGACAAAAAGCACCTCTTATTATAAGAACTAGAGGGCATCGGCTCGAAGGAATGTGGCACTCTGGATCTCCTATGGGAATGATATTGAATGCGGTGAAAGGTATCCATATAGCAGTACCTAGAAATATGACGCAAGCCGTTGGATTTTACAATACACTTCTAGCCTCAGATGATCCTGCCATAATTATCGAAACACTCAATGGTTATCGGCTAAAAGAAAAAATTCCAAATAATTTGTTCGAAATAAAAACCCCTTTAGGAATCCCTGAAATATTACGAGAAGGAAAAGACTTAACGGTAGTTACTTATGGATCTATGTGTCGAATTGTTATGGAAGTTGCAGCAGAGCTCACTGAACTAAACATTTTTATTGAAATTATTGATGTTCAAACCTTACTCCCTTTCGATCTTTCCAAGATCATAGTAAAGTCGCTAGAGAAAACCAATGCAGTTTTATTCCTTGATGAAGATGTCCCTGGTGGTGCTACGGCCTTTATGATGCAACAAGTCTTGGATAGAGATGGTGGCTATCAATGGCTCGATGTGTCACCCAAAACCTTAACTGCAAAAAATCACAGGCCCACTTATGGCAGTGATGGTGATTATTTCTCTAAACCAAATTCTGAAGAAATTTTTGAGGTTATTTACGGAATAATGAATGAAAAAGAGCCCAAAAAATATTCCGAAATCTAAATTAGTCTCTTGTAATATTTACCAAAACGAAGTCTGGAGTCTCTGCGATATTGCTTTTATTTAAATTTCGATCATAGATATAGAAACTCATCATAATAGAATCATTTCTAAACGTTTGTTGAAATCCTTGAGATAGCATGGAGAAAGCTATATCTCCCTTCAGCGTTTTTCCTATATTTTCTTTATCAAAAACAGGAATCCGAGAATTAAAAAATTCAACACAACCCCCTTGACTGAAATCATCATTAATTAACTGATATTCCCCTCTTATTTTTTTATAAAAATTAACATAAATGTTTTTGTTGAATATGTTTTTTTTAATTAAAAAAGTATCCACTTGATCTGTATCTAACGGATCCGTGTTTAAATCAGTAGTAACTAGGTAGTCCGCGCAACCAAATTCAGGCAATGTTTGATCAAAATCATAATTGCCCGACAAAACTACTTCGCCACCATAGGACGTTGCCAAAATGAGAGGTTCATTAAAACTTGATTGACCATACTCGATCAAAAAATACTCTGATTCACGCTCTTGGACAACATAATTAAAAGTATGATAAGGTGGATAAACTTCATCTGTGTCAAGACCTATATCTCCATCTCCATCTTCAAAATTGAAAGTTAAAATCAAACTATCAGCGGCACCATCAACTTCGACAAACTCAATCCGATTAAAGGAAATAATCGGCTCATCAGGCAAATAGGGAGCATCATAGCAACCCGTAAATAGCATTGGCGCAATAAAAAAACTCAAAAATTTGACTATATTATTTAACATATTCACGTACAAAGTAAAGCTATTTATCTGTAATAGGTGATAATTTTATCTTTACACTTTTTTACAACCAAATAATTAATTTATTCTATGAGTTTTTATGAAGAATTCAAAAACACTATTGTAGATATTACAACCGATAACTTCAATGAAAGAAGTCTAGCTTTGTTTGACTATCAATATCATACTAACAAAATATATAAATCTTATTGTTCCCATCTAAAAATAAAAAAAAGTGAAATTCAAGAGGTTAAAGATATACCCTTTTTACCAATAGAATTTTTTAAAAGTTATGAAATAAAATCAGAAAACTGGACTCCTGAAAAAATATTTTTTTCCAGTGGGACAACAAAGGGTATTAAAAGTCGAAATGTAGTACGTGATCTCGATTTTTTTCTCCAAATGGCCAAAAAAACTTTTGAGCAATTTTATGGCCCATTGGATCAACAGATTATACTAGCCCTCCTTCCTTCCTATTTGGAACAGGGTCATTCCTCTTTGATCGAAATGGTTAATTATTTTCTTAATCATGCGCAAAAAAGATCCAGATATATCGATATCAAAACTGCAAATTTGAGCCATTTATTCAATGACGATGCTAAAAAAACACTCATTGGAGTGAGCTATGCTTTGTTGGACTTAGCTGCCAAAAATCCAGGAAGTAAAAACTTATCAATAATGGAAACAGGAGGAATGAAAGGTAGAAAAAAGGAAATAGTCAGAGAACATCTGCATCGTATGATCTGTAAAGGATTTCATCCAAAAAATCTTTTTACCGAATATGGTATGACTGAGCTTTATACCCAAGCATATGCAAAAGAAAATGGAAACCTAATGTTTCCCAATTGGGCTAGGTGTTTAATTAGAGACATAAATGATCCTTTCACTTATGCTAAGAATGAAACGACAGGAGGGATAAATATAATTGATTTAGCTAATATAAGCACATGTGCTTTTATTGAAACCAAAGACTTAGGTAGAAACATAGATGAATTTAAATTTAAAGTAATGGGTCGTTTTGACGAAAGCGAGATAAGAGGCTGTAACCAATTATTCTAACTTACTCTGTATTTAATAAAAAATCAGAATATCCAGATAAATTTGAAGCCAAAAACTGGATATTGATAAAAAAAAAGATAACTTCACAGTATAAATGCTTGAAGTTATGAAAAAAATTTTGGTGATAAGTTTTATTCTGGCCATTATGAGTGCTTGTACACAAAAATTATGTCCTACATATTCACAAGTAGATACGGCAGACGTAGGGCGCGTAAAGGTATCTAAGGCTTAATAATCTTTTTTAAGTTAGTATGATAATTAATGTCTTTGGCTGAAATTTCATTTTCGCAAAGAATTACCAACCGTTCGATAACATTCCTTAACTCCCTTATATTACCTGGCCACATATATTGGTTCAAAATTTTGCGTGCGTCAGATTTTATCACTTTCAATGGCACTCCATAAGTGCTGCAAACCTCTTTTAAAAAGTAATCAGTTAACGCAAAAATATCCTGAGAGCGATCTCTGAGTGAAGGAACTTCGATCAAAATAACGCTTAGTCGGTGGTATAAATCTTCTCTAAAATTACCATTAATGATCTCATTTTTTAAATTTTTGTTGGTCGCGGCCACAACTCTAACATCTACCTTTATGGATTTCTCTCCACCTACTCTTGTTATTCGATCTTCTTGTAGTGCCCTGAGCACTTTTGCTTGGGCAGACAAACTCATATCACCAATTTCATCTAGAAATAAAGTCCCTTTATGTGCTTGTTCAAATTTACCAATACGTTGTTTGTTTGCAGAGGTGAAAGCCCCTTTTTCATGACCAAATAATTCACTCTCAATTAGCTCTGATGGAATAGCTGCACAATTTACTTCAATCAGATGCTTATTTGAACGATCACTTTTCTCATGAAGCCATTTTGCCACTAATTCCTTTCCCGTACCATTTTCACCTGTAATTAATACTCTGGCCTGTGTTGGGGCTACTTTTTGGATCACAGATTTAACTCTTTTAATCTGCTTGGAGTCACCAATTATGTCTATTGTCTTACTAATTTTACTTTTAAGTAACTGCGCCTCCTGAATTAAATTTTCTTTTTCTAAGGCATTTTTGATTGTTAATAATAATCGATTGAGGTCTGGCGGCTTTTCAATAAAGTCAAAAGCTCCTTTTTTAGTAGCTTCGACCGCTGTTTCAATGGTACCTTGGGCAGTTATCATAATAAAAACAGCTGCAATTCCTTCTGAATTTGCCAAATCAAGGAGTTGAATGCCATCCATTTTAGGCATTTTTATATCACAAAGAACCAAATCAACATGATGTTTTTTTAAGTAAGATAATCCTGCTTCACCATCACCAGCCTGCCCTACCGAGTGACCCTCAAATTCCAGGATTTCAATTAAAGTATCTCGAATACTCTTTTCATCATCAATAATTAAAATATGAGCCATATTAATACAATTAAAATTAAGCAAGCAAATAAGCCGGGTTCTGTACTCTATTAAGAAAAATCTTAATACTGTCCCATCATTTATCTAGTCCCAAAATCACTTTTGAAATCGAACGGTCCACCCTTCTTGCATGAGCGAGTAACTCTTTATCGCAAGATCTATTTGACCTTTCAGCCCGTAAGGTTTACAATGCGCCTCAACTCACGCTGAGACCGGTGGGCTCTTACCCCACCTTTTCACCCTTATCTCAAACAAGTTAAGACGGTATATTTTCTGTTGCACTATCTCCTTTTATAAAAAAAGACTTCCAATTAAGAAGTACGGTACTCTGTGCTGCCCGGACTTTCCTCCTCAATATTGAGGCGATGAGCTCGCTTGCACTACAAATTTAATGATTAAGGCTACTTTTTTTAAGTCTATCCTAAAAAAGATCTCCTTAAGAAATTGAAATTTATTTTTTAGCATCATTAATAAATAATCCTTTGAGTTTATCAAATGACTTAACATACTGCAAACTAATGCCACCCTCAACTGAATTTTCATTTGCATAATTATAGGGATTATTTTGTCGGAAAATTTTTAACCTTAATCTCCCATCCTCCGTCAAGAAGTAATCAAAGGACCAATCCCCTAAAATATTATTTGTAGAACTTGGTTGGTTTTGATTGTTATTCACTGCACTGGCCCCCGCTAAACGTAAACGCCCCTCTAAAAAAGTATAGGCCAATCTCAACTCAACCGTCTCGACCGCTGATTCATCTAAACCCAACAAATCTACACTTACTTCAAGATTATCATCGACTTGATTCAGCCAATAACTCAATTGGTTACTAATGAATTCCCCGACACTATTTCCAAAACCTTGTCCTATTTGCTCAGAAGAGGGGAGTTGGTTACTAGGAGATAATTGTCTCAAAATCAATAAACTAAAAACTTGACGTTTCAACTCTTGCTCATTTGAATTAATGGCCGTAAGAATATCATACCAATCAGTATCGCTATTCGATACGGTACTATTTTCCTCAAACTTAAGTTCAAAATCAATTTCAGGATTAACCACGGGTCCATTGAGTTTAAGAACAACCAAGATGGGACTTTTTTTACCAAAACTCTGAGATTGACCAGCCCAAGATGAAAGATCTACTAATTGTCTATAATTAGCCTCCAAAGACATGATTCCTTGGTATGGGTCACCAAAAAAAGAGACCATACCTCCGGGTTGAATTTCAAATTCTTTATTTAAAACATTTGAAGTCCAATTGTAAGCCCCCTCCAGTATCTCAAATTGACCAAGTACTTCAAAGAGACCATCGGAGTTAACACTTAACTGCAGATTTCCTTGTCCCTTGCCTCTAATAATGTCTCCAGTTTGCTCATTGAAAATCAATTCCCCATATGCATCCCGAGTAATCTCGAGGTTCATATTTACTTGAAACCCTTTATTCCCTTTTTTACGGTCTGTAAGATCAATTGACAAAATAGTAGTATCTGTTTGATTTATAAAATTGATATAATCCTGGCTTTCAAAATTCATTTGATCCTCTATAGGTATTTTAATACGAGTGTTCCCATCAGTTTGGATATTTGTATCAAAAATTAGATTATCAAATGGACCACTTACACGTATGTCCCCACTACCAAAGACATTGCCGTAATAGAGAATGTTTTGATTACGACTTGTATTTAGAAGCTCAAGATTCTGAAAATCTACTTTTACATCTAGGGTCATAACTTTAGTATTCTTATGAGTTAATTGGCCTGTGACAAAGCCTTCAGATCCAAATCTGTCGAATATTTCGATTTGGTCAAAATAAATTATGTTTTGATCAAATCTGGTAATTCCAGAAAATTTATAATTAGTATTTAAATAATCGACAGTCGCTACTCCTTGAGACAAAGCGGCCTGTCCATTGAACTTAAGGTTATCTAGGAGGCCCTCAATTCTTAATCTACCTGAAGCAAATCCATCGATCCTTGAGATCTTTTTTTGGAAGAATGGTACTAACCAATTAATCCGCATTTCCTTAAATTCCACATTCAAACTAAGTTGGTCCTCTTGATTACTTGGAAATACGTAACCAAATAATCTACCTCCCCCATTTGAGCTGGACTTCATCTTAATATCAGTGTATAATCCATTTTCTTTTGAATTCCAATCGATAACTCCCTGAAAATCACCTATTTTTATCTCATCAAGTTGAAGTCCTAACAAATTGAATCCTCCATCTAAGTGCCAAGGCTCTTCAACATTCAATCGTTTTATTTTCCCGATGAATGATAAAATGCCATCCCATTTACGGGACAAAACAGACTCTATATTTTGCAAGCTGAAATTTGTTATCTCCAAGTAAAGTTCAGAGGATTGATCATTTGAAATTATACCTTCTAACGCTATGAGGTCAAAATCATTGGAAATTTCGACATCTTTAAATTTTAGCAGTTCTTTAGAAATAGTAATTTGGTTATCCTTATTTACTTTCCAAATTTTATTAAGCCAATTAATCTCCGCATTCAAAAACTTAGTATTTATTTCCCCCCCTCCAAAAATAGATTGTGTATTCAAAATTAAAGATGAATTATTCGACGGCTGCTCTATCTTTAAATCGCCTATTAAGGTGTCTGAAAATAAATTTAATGAAATATTAAGATCTGAGGTCTCCGGGAAACTGAACCATTTCTGCTCTTTTGAAGACAACACCACTTGTCCCTCAATAGGATCACTGTGATTTGTACTGAAGTCAAATTCCACTTGATTATCTAGAAACTTAAAAGTATCTAATTGTAACGAATCGGTAGAAATATTTCCAGTAAAAGAAATACCCCTTTGATAAGTTAAATCAGCACTTAAGTCTCCTCCAAGTTCTTGATCCAACTCAGTAAGCATTCCTATATTCCCCAAATCTTCCAGATCTACTTTTAGTTTAATCTCATAGTCGTTTAATGACCGCTGCTTTAAATTTTTCTTATTAAAGATTAATTTATTTTTATAAAAATTGGCATCAGCAAGCCAATCATTAATAACACTATATAGCGGAAAATCACCTGAGGCAGACATATTAATGATTGAATTTTTTATTTTTATCCTGTTAAATTTGGTGGTGTCTAATGATATGTAAATTGGGTCAAAAATTATATTTTTCTCCTTATTCAATATCTGAACATCATCCAATATGACAGTCCCTATTAGATCTGATTCTTGAAAGTCACTGATACTGATTTTAGAATTTAAACAGAATACCAAAGAATCTTTGGAGAAATTCAAAGCTTTTAAATTTGCATAATTGAGTGCAACTTCCGCCTCAAGTTGGGGAGTCTTCTGGTGAATATACACTCCTTGACCCCTCATTTTCAAATCCTTATCATTAGCATTAAAACTGAATTTATAATTATTAGATTGTTTATCTAAGACAATATCCACATTTTGGTATGTCTTGTTTGAAAAAATGACATCCTCTAGCTGAACAAATAAATTTGAATTCATAGTTTGAGTATCTGAGCCAGATCCCTCAAATATCAAGCTGCCAACACTCCTTCCCACTCTGGAATCATTTATTATCTTACCCAAATGAAAACTGTCAAAATCAACTTTTCCATGATACTGAATTTTTTTAAAGCTTAATAAGTTCATTAAGCTGATTTCAAGATCTATATTTCCCAGTTGATTAATTATCTCTCCTGAAATTAGTATTTCACCTTTGTTCCCCTGGATACTGCCAGCAAAGCGAAGTGGTCCATAATTGTATTCTCTTAAATAGCTTTTTAAATCTTCTTGAACCCAATAAGAATCAATGAATTCTAATGTCAAAAGAGCGGAATCTATTCCAAACATCCCATTTATTCTACCACAAGCGTTAAACATACTGCCTGTTTTCAATTTCCCTGAGAGACTTGTTATTTGAAGATCATTCAAATAACCTTTCATCTGCAATTCCAAGGAAATTCTTCTATTATTCTTTAAATATTCATGTTGATTAAAATTTTTGGTCTCGATTACAGCGGGACTCATCATTATATCTACGAATAAACTATCCCTTTTGAAATCTATCCAATTTCCAGAAGTTAAACTCAGGTTTATGTCGCTGTTGATCTCTGTTTCTCCATATTTTAAATACATTTCACGAAGGTCTATTTGATCTCGTGTAATACCAAAGCTTCCCTTTAAATCCTTGATCTCAGAATTTAAAAAGATAGATGAATCAGCTTTAAAAGAGTCTAAATGAAAGCCTATACTATCTACAGACGCCATAATATCTACCAGCTTCATATGGCTTATATTTAGGCTAAAAGGAGACGAAATCGGCATCGGATCATTTAACGAATAATCCTTCTTAGTAATCTGCAAGTCTTTAAACATCATACTTCCAATATGCAAAAAAGGATTACTATGAACGACCCCATCATTAAACTTAAGAGCCATCAGGAAGATCTGAAAATTAAAAAGATCGGATTCCTTATATTTGGTGAGATTAATTCTCATTTTATCAAATAACATGTACTCCAAACTGATAGATCCCTGTCGAAACATATTAATTATATCAAAATCCATCTCTACGTCTTCGAAAACCATCATTAGATTCTGATTTAAATCAAAAACCTCTATCTGGGAGATATGTGATTGGTCCAACCAATTAATAGTTACAGATTCAATTTTTATAGAATAGCGAGTCTTTTCGGACAAATCCGCTACAAACGATTTCACTAAATTTTCTTGAATATTTAAAAAAGGCATAAATAGAGTTAAAGTCATCAAAATGAGTGATAATAAACCCAGAGTATACAACAAATATCTTAGGAGGGATCTAGCTATATTTGTAAAATTGTTTTTCGAATTCAATTATACTTATTTAAATGAAAATCATCATACTTGGCATTGAATCTTCATGTGATGAAACATCTGCCTCTATCTGCATTGATGGCAAAGTAATGAATAATATTATCGCTACGCAATCAATACATAAAGAATACGGAGGAGTAGTGCCTGAATTAGCCTCCAGAGCTCATCAAAAAAACATAATTTTAGTAGTAGAATCAGCACTTAAAGCTGCTGGAGTTAAATTTTCTGACTTAAGTGCCATTGCCGTAACACAAGGACCAGGCTTATTAGGAGCACTTATGGTAGGTTATTCTTATGCAAAAGGTTTAGCTTTTGGATTAAATATTCCGATTATCAACGTCAACCACATGAAATCACACATATTAGCTCATTTTATTGAAACACCAGTCCCCAAATTTCCCTTTCTTTGTCTTACTGTGAGTGGTGGTCATACCCAAATAGTAAAGGTTAATAGTACCATTGAAATGAATATTTTAGGAAGCACCAAAGATGATGCCGTCGGTGAAGCATTTGATAAAGGAGCCAAATTAATGGGATTTCCCTATCCGGGTGGACCGCAAATTGAAAAATATGCGATATCAGGTAATCCTAATAAATTTCCATTTGCAGAATCTCATATAACTGATTTGAATTTTTCGTTTAGTGGAATAAAAACTTCTTTATTATATTTTCTTAGAGATCATTTGAAACATTCCCCTGATTTCATTAATGAGAATCGAGAAGATATTTGTGCGAGTTATCAAAAACATTTAATTTCAATGCTGACAAAAAAATTAGTCCTTGCTGCAGAAAAAACCAGTATAAAGGAGATTGCCATCGCAGGAGGAGTTGCCGCGAACAAGGAGTTAAGATTCCAGATTGAGCAACTTAGTAAAAAGTATCAATGGAATAACTACATACCTAGATTTGAATATTGTACTGACAATGGAGCCATGGTTGCAATCTCAGGCCATATTTATTTTCAACATAAATCTTTTGGCCATTTGAAAGATGCTCCCCAACCGAGAATGAGCTTTGAAAATGAAAAATAAAACAACCAGATTTTCAGATAACATTTCGATTAGCAATAAGAAAGCATCCTTTAACTATGATCTCATTGAAAAATTGGAGGTTGGTATTGAATTGAAAGGAAGCGAAATAAAATCAATAAGGGAAGGTCAAGTTTCACTACAAGAAGCCCATTGTGTCGTCCTTAGTGGAGAAATTTTTATGCGGTCTATGAATATTGCAATTTATAAGGAAAGCTCAATTTATAATCATGATCCCATCCGGGAAAGAAAATTATTATTGAAAAAAAAGGAAATTGAACGATTTAGGTCTAAATCAGAGGAAAAAGGATTGACCATAATACCAACAAAATTATATATCACTAAAAGAGGTATCGCCAAAATGGAAATAGCCTTGGCAAAAGGAAAAAAACTACATGATAAACGGGAAAGCATGAAGAAAAAAGATCACGATCGTGAACTAAAACTAATTAAACTCATTTGATTTTGGGAGTACTAGTATTGAATCAAGACTTTACTCCACTGGCCCTCTGTCATGTGAATCGAGCCTTTCTTCTTATTTTTAATGCGAAAGCCGAACTCATTAGAGAATCAAAAAACCATGTATTAAGAAGTATCAGCAAAAACTATCCCTATCCTTCTGTTATTAAACTAAATAGATATATTAGCTTGCCCTATCGAAATGTTATCTTGAACCGTCATAATATCTTTAAAAGAGATCAAAATCAATGTCAATATTGCGGAAAAACGCGAGAACTAACACTAGACCATCTAATTCCCAGATCAAAGGGAGGTAAATTTGTTTGGACAAATCTAGTTACTGCATGTCTTTCTTGTAATGCCAAAAAAGGAGATAAACTTATAAGCGAAACTGATTTAGTATTAAAAAAAAATCCAATCAAGCCTTCCTTTATTATGTTTTTGAAAAAACTTAGTCATAAACAAATAAACGAATGGGAGCCCTTTCTAGGGCCAATAGGGCACAACAGGAATTAATAAAAACGCATTATTAATGCTACTTTTTTTAGTACCTATTGATTTTTATTCAGCCACTCTTTTAATTGTACTATACAAAATTTTAAGTGCATTAGCCTTCCTAAGCTCTTGTTGAACATCTGAAATAATACCCATTTTAACATCTACATCAACTTTCATAGACATTGTAATTTGATCTCGTTCTACTTCGTCTAATTTATCTTTCTCCGTGTTCACAAAACCAACTATGTCATCTTCAGTTATAAATACATCATTAATTTGTATTTTAGGCTCCGATCCGTAAAGCACAACATTTTTAGGCTCACCCACATAAATATAGCTGACTAAAGACTTTCTTTCTATTTTCGTCAATTGGGTAGCTCGCGGAATTTGCTGCTTAACCATGATATCAGTTTCTCTCATAACAGTAGTCACCATAAAAAAGAATAACAACATAAAAATAATATCTGGCAATGCAGCGGTTGGAATATCCTGCGAGGTATTTGAATTTTTCTTAAATTTTGGCATAACTTATCTGATTTTAATCAGGCTCAGCGATAGATATGGCTCTTGGAATACCACTGCGTCCCCGATTGTACATCTCTTTCTGCAAACTATTACTTCTATCAAGACTCAACCATTCTTCAGTTGTGATCCCAACACGAGTGGCATAGACTTCATTATAAGCTGCATTCATCGCATCTAGGATACCTACATAAAGATCATAACTTGTTCCTCTGGCTGATTTGAATGATACTATAGATTTGAGACTTGTCGGATCATCCGAAGACTCTGGATCTCTGCCATTAGCGTTCACATAGGCCTTCATCTTTGGGGGAAAACTATTGTAAACTTCAATCCCCTCAGGTGTCGGCTTTCCAAAATTTAAAATAAACTTCTTGACATCCTCTTTTAGTTCGTCCATACTACCCTCAAACGGTTCTCCCTCAACGAGCAGTTTGTCTTTTGAATTAGCTAGTATTGTAAAGATATTTCTATCTGGAATTTTTATATCTAACTGCTCTTGTAACGGATCTGGAGGAGGTGGTAACCTCAAAAGAATTCCTTTATCATTGGCAATCGTCGTTGTTACTAAAAAAAAGATCAAAAGCAGAAAAGCAATGTCCGCCATCGAACCCGAGCTAACCTCTGGAAGTTTTTTCTTTCCTCTTGGCATACTAACTAAATATTTTAGATATCTCTGTATAAATGATCCCTGCAATGGCTAAAAAAAAGAAGGTGTAAGTGGTAAAAATCCCCGCACCAACAATTCTAGAAGTTGATTCATCTACTCCTGCAGAACTTCCGTCTGCGAAATAATAACTAAAAATAAATATAATCAACATAATACCAACACCAATACCTGACTTAAGTAATGTTTTGGGATCTCCAAATGACTGATAAAGAGGAATTAGTAAAGCGGCCAAAGTACATAAACCTATTAAAGCATAACTGCTTATTAATCCAATGTCTATAAAATCCATATATTTTATTTTTTTTAGTTTACTTATTAACGTTATGTCTTACCAACATATCGACTAAAGTAATCGAAGCATCCTCCATGCTGTTGACTAAAGAATCAACCTTTGAAACTAAATAATTATAAAACAACTGTAAAATCACCGCCACTATTAACCCTCCAACAGTTGTTAATAAAGCTACTTTAATACCTCCCGCAACCAACGAAGGAGACACGTCCCCTGCTGCTGCAATGGCATCGAAGGCATCGATCATACCTATGACTGTTCCCATGAATCCTAACATCGGCGCTAAAGAGATAAATAATGAAATCCAAACCATTCCTTTTTCAAGTTTACCCATTTCAACCGAACCGTAAGCTATAATTGATTTTTCAACCATTTCCACTCCTTCAGACATTCTCATCAAACCTTGCACAAATATGGAAGCAACAGGTCCATTTGTATTTCTACAAACTTCCTTTGCCGCCTCAACTCCACCCGAGTTCAGAGCTGTGTCAACCTTTGAAAGCAGTTTAGAAACATTTGTAGTTGCTAAGTTCAAATGAATGATACGCTCAATAGAAATAGCCAAGCCTAAGATTAAACATATCAAAACAATACCCATGAATTCTGGGCCCCCATCAATAAATTGTTGTTTAATCACTTGGTGAAAAGTAGCTTCTTCCTCCTCCATAAAAGCTACCTCGTCAACTCTTTTTTCTTCTATCACGGAATCAGAAGAAACCAAAGACAGGGTGTCCTCTGGTATAACCGCTTCACTAGTGTCAGTCTCATCTTGGGCATAAACAGTCACAGGTGCATTGACTAAATAGCCCGCAAAAATAAAATAAGTTAGAATTTTTTTCATAATCAATCAAATATTCAAAGTTAAAAATACTTTCTTTTATATACTTTTTAAACCAATATAATAGCGGAGAGGAAGGGATTCGAACCCCCGATACCCGTAAGGATATACACGCTTTCCAAGCGTGCGCCTTCAGCCGCTCGGCCACCTCTCCTTTTGGATATCACTCTTCTTTAAGTTTAATATCTAAACAAATAAATCAAGAAAAAACACCTTATCCAAATTTAGATTTGTTTATCTGCCCTTTCATCAATCCATTTCGCCGTTCATGGGACTTACCAGTAAACTTTTAACTATTTCGTGAGATTTTTTAGTCCCCAATAATAACATTAACTTGGTGAGGGCAGATTCTGTGGTAATATTTCCTCCACTAATGATTCCAACTTCTGAGAGTTTTTTACTTGTTTCGTACCTTCCCTGAATTACCTCGCCACCACTGCATTGACTCACGTTTAAAATGATGATCTGTTTTTTGACTGCTTTTTCTAGGCATTCAATGAACCAGGATTCGCTTGGTATATTCCCAGAGCCAAAGGTTTCTAAGATCAGACCTTTTAGGTTTTTAATACCCAAAATACTTGCAACTACTTCTTTATTGATACCAGGAAATATCTTCAAGACAGCCACATTATCATCAAAATCTTCATGCAAACGAAAAGATGCTAGGCCATTTGGTTTCGCCAAGGCTGCCTCATTATAACTTATATCAATACCAGATTCAGCAAGTAATGGATAATTTTGAGAATCAAATGCAGCGAAGGTACTACTTCGCATTTTTTGTGATCTGTTACCCCTATATAACCCTAAATTAAAGTAAATACAAACTTCCTTAACTAAGGGCCTTCCATTTCGTTGATTTACAGCAATTTCAATGGACGTAATTAAATTTTCACGTGCATCAGATCTTAACATTCCTATCGGAATTTGAGCCCCAGTAAAAATAATAGGCTTTGCTAGTCCCTCCAGCATAAAACTCAAGGCAGAGGCAGAATAAGCCATTGTATCTGTTCCATGGAGTATAACAAACCCATCATATTGATCATAATTTTCGTGTATAATGTAACCTAGTGCTTGCCAAACTTCAATACTGACATTAGATGAGTCAATAGGTTTTGGAAAAGATATAACTGTCAATTCTACTTCTATTCTGGATAACTCAGGTATGTGTTCCATTGCTTTCATAAAATTAAAAGGTACCAAACTTCCTGTTGCATCTTGCACCATACCAATAGTTCCTCCCGTATATATGATGAGTATGGGAGGTTGTTTAGAAACGGAATGGTTACCTCTAATTTTAACAATTTTATAATTCATGATAATTGAAATAAGATCTTTGCATGCTTTGTAGTCATTTTAGAAATCTCTTCCACACTCATGTCTAAGCATAAGGATAATTCGCGCGCTATGTGCGTTAAGTAAGCGGGCTCATTTCTCTTTCCTCTATATGGTTTTGGAGCTAAAAAAGGACTATCGGTCTCCAAGATAATTTGATCAATTCCAATCTTAGACATTAACTCATTTAAACCTCCATTTTTAAAGGTCAGTACACCTCCAATACCCAAATAAAACCCTAAATTTTTAATTTCTTTCGCTTGGGAAATTGAGCCAGAAAAACAATGAAAAACTCCCTTGAGGCCCTTATTAGCATAAGGTCTAATCAAATCTATGGTCTCAGCAATAGATGATCTACTGTGAATTACAACAGGTAAGTTATAATCCAAAGCCCATTGACACTGTTGAAGAAATGCATTTTGCTGCTCCGACCAAAACGATTGATCCCAATATAAATCAGTCCCTATTTCACCAATTGCAATAAATTTTCTCTTTTTCAACCAATAGGATATCTCAGCCAATTCATTTTCATAATTATAATTGACTGAACAGGGATGTAGCCCCATCATAGGGAAACAAAAATTGGGATAACTGGTTTCAATTGCAAGCATTGGTTTAATACTTTGACTATCAATATTGGGCATAAGTATTTTGTCAATACCCACTTCTTTGGCACGAAAAATGACTTGATTTATATCTTTCTGAAAGTCTTTTGAATACAAGTGAGCATGAGTTTCAATCAGCATAGTCCAATTTATGTTTAGTTTTTCAAACTTATAGCCTTTAGCCGAGAAAAAAATCCAAGATTTAAGTTATGAAATCTTAAGTTTTGGTAAAATTTTGAACCCCAATAAAAGAGCACTATAAGTCCTCTTAAATTTCAATCAAAAATCCTGGCACATATTTTTAAATATAAATTAAATTAGAAATCTCGATAATTTTTGACTAGAAAAATTTGATGAAACTTTAGGTTGTTGTATTTAGCTTTGTGAATTTACCATAAAAAATCGTAATAATTTTTAAGAAAATGTTTGTACAAAAAACTTATTATATTCTCAATAGGTAAACATTATATAAGATAATCTAAAAAGAAACTTCAATCCTAAAAGGTACTTATAATTTTGATTTCCAAAAAAACTTGACCGTATCAGTTACTACTTTATTATATATTACTTCATCTATTTTAAGAGTAAAAAAATTGAATACGCCTCAAAATGAGTCAAAACGCACTTCCAAAGGGTGTTTCTTTTAAATTTGGACTAAAACCAAAAGTCAAATAGAAATTTTATCATAATCTTTATATAACCAATTCAGTTCACGAGTTGAATTTTAAATAATAACTGGTTTATTTAAAAATGTTACTTGACCAAACAAAAAATTAATTAATCACTCTCTCCACCCTTGCTTGATGATCATTATCAAGTGGAATTATGCTCAGATAATCCTTTTTTACTCACAAGAAATCGATATTTTGAAAAGCTCTCGTTTAATATAACATGACTTTCAAGTTCTTTATCAATTTCATCATAAATTCTAATCCAACCCTTCTTATAAAGTTTACGTAGCTCATTTACCAGTAACTCTTTATCGAAATCGAGTTGTACCAAAAGTTCATTAAAAGAAATCAAAAAATAAAGTTCATCTATAATCTCAAATTCAGTATTTGTCATCAGATACAAGCCTAATATTATCAAATTAATAACATAATAATCAAAACCTGTAAATAAAGTTGTAATCTAATATGAAATAATTTTTAGACCTAAATTCAAAAAATATACGTTCCCTTAAAGATAATGTTAAAAAAATCACTTATATAACTCAATTCAACTTTTTAATATGTCAAGGATCTCTTTTATTTGTAACAATGGGGATTGAAAATAAAATAGAAACAAGTAAGATTATTTTAGGATTAGATCCAGGGACCAGTGTCATGGGATATGGATTAATTATTGTTCAAAAGCAGGAAATTAAATTACTACAATTTGGTGTCCTCCATCTCAAAAAATATATTGGACATGAATTAAAATTAAAAAAAATATATGATCGGGTGAATCAAATCATTGAAGATTTCATGCCGGATGAAGTCGCTCTTGAAGCTCCTTTTTTTGGGAAAAATGTGCAGTCAATGCTCAAATTGGGAAGAGCTCAAGGGGTAGCAATGGCTGCTGCTCTTTCGCATGGGATACCCATCAATGAATATGCACCAAAAAAAGTAAAGCAATCAGTAACAGGAAATGGTAACGCTTCCAAAGAACAAGTAGCAGCCATGATTCAAAACTTGCTCAAGTTTAAGAAAACTAATTATTTATTGGATGCAACAGACGCTTTGGCAGTCGCTTTTTGTCACCATATGCAGGGCAACTCGGAAAAGAAAAAAACTCAAGGCTGGAGTACATTTTTGAGTGATAATCCCAAAAGAATCAAATCTTAATGCAAACTGATTATTTTTTTTGAGATGGCCTCTAGTTCTTTTTTTGACGGAGATAATTTCATTCTATTGAAATCAATATCTTCCATCGAATTAATTGGAATTAAATGGATATGGGCATGAGGTATTTCCAAGCCGATAACACTGATGCCGATGCGCAAGCAAGGAACAGCCAATTTCAGTGACTTAGCTACTTTTTTTGCGAAAATGTGAAGCGCTCCTAATTCATCATCCTCTAAATCATAAATATAGTCAACCTCTTTCTTAGGGATTACTAATACGTGGCCCATAACCAATGGATTGATGTCTAGGAATGCTAAATGTTGGTCATCTTCAGCTACAATGTAAGCTGGAATTTCATACCTAGCGATTTGACTAAATACCGACGACATATTAGTCGTAGCTTATTTCTAAAATCTTAAATTTCACTTCTCCCGCTGGCACATTCATTACGGCTAAATCACCTTTTTTCTTTCCCAACAACCCTTTACCTATGGGCGATTTAACAGAAATTTTACCAGATGCCAAATTCGCCTCTTCTTCCGCAACCAATTGATACTTAACTTCTGCATTGGTTTTCAGATTCTTGATTCTCACGAAACTTAAAATACCAACCTTGGAGGTGTCTAAGGCGTTGATATCCAACACACGTGCATCTCCTACTATGGCTTCTAGTTGCTTTATCCTATGCTCTAAGTGGCCTTGGGCATCTTTGGCAGCATCATATTCAGCATTTTCGCTCAAATCACCCTTATCTCTAGCCTCAGCTATCTGCTTCGCCATATCAGCCCGCCCTTTGGTCTGAAGATCTCTTAACTCATCTTTGATCTTTTGTAAGCCGTCTTTTGAGAAATAGTTAACTGACATATTTAAAAATATTTATTAAAACACTCTCCAAAAAAAAGAACGGTCATGGACCGCCTAGTTATGCTTTAAAATCGTAAAACAAATATAAATAAAATCAGCCATTATTATTAAAATTTCATTTTCGAAATTTTTTTTGCCAGAATATGATTGATTCTTTCATAAGACTCAAAAGTCCATCCCGCCACATGAGGTGAAAAAAGAGTCTGCTGATGACCGAAAAGATTTTGATAGATATTTTGCTCCTCTGTAGTCAATGTATTTAGCTTTTCATTTTCCAATACATCCAACGCCACTCCACTCAAATTTCCCTCCAATAGAATTTTACTCAATCCTTTGAGAGACAAAACTTCGCCCCTGGCCATATTGATTATGTATTTAAGGTTTTTGAAAGAACTCAAAAACTCATAATTGAATAAATTAGATGTTTCGAAAGTTAAAGGGATGTGAATACTCAAAATTTCAGTCATCCGTTTAAAATTAATGAGATTAACTTCTTTTACATAGTTTAAAGAAGATGCATAGTTCTTTTTATACTTATCAAACGCAATTATCTCGCAATCGAAACCTTTTAATTTCTCCGCAAAAGCGCTTCCCATGAACCCAAAACCGAAGATTCCTACTACTTTATTTTTTAGTTCATGACCTCTGTTAGATTCTCTATCCCAACGATAAGAACGCACTTCTTTGTCACCTATTCTCAATTTGTTTAATAAGTTCAGTAGCATTCCAACCCCATGCTCACCTACTGCATCCCTGTTACCCTCAGGTGCATTAAATAATTTAATCTTTTTTTTGGCCAATAAATTAACGTCAATGTTATCCACGCCTGCTCCAGCCCTTCCTACAAACTTCAAATTTGCTGCCCTTTGGATCAATTCCTGATCAACCGCGGTTTTACTCCTGATTATTAAACCTACATAATTCGGTAAAATTTGTATTATTTGCTTTCGTGTAATTTTAGGTCGATAAAGGCACTCTAAACCAATGTTAAATAATACTTCATGAATTGATTTATGCATTTGATCGACCACTAAGACTTTTTGACTCAAAGGCATTATAAATTGTATAAAAAGACTGCAATGGAAAAATAAACCGTAAGTCCCATAAGATCGTTTGCCGTTGTAATAAAGGGACCCGAAGCATTAGCTGGATTAACTCCGAGGCGGTGTAGCAATAGAGGTGTTATAGTCCCCATGAATGAAGACAACAGAACAACATTGAGCAAAGCTATGGAGGCGGTAACAGCCAACAATTGATCTTTGAACAATAGTAATATTGCACCAAAGACCATTAAAGAAAGAATACTCCCGTTTACCATAGCTACATAAAACATCTTCAATAAGCGCTTTACTAAAGTATCATTGAATCCATTTTTGCCAGCTAAACTTTGAATCACGATGGCCGATGATTGAATTCCTACGTTACCTCCCGTGGCCATAATTAAAGGGATAAATAAAGAGAGTCGGGCAATTACATTGAGCGTTCCTGAATAATAATCAGCTATTTGCGCAGCAATTAACCCCCCCGTCATACCTATCACTAGCCATGGCAGTCGCGCCTTGGAAATGACCCAAACCCCATCATCTTCCTCTACGCCTGAGGTTACTCCAGACATTAATTGTCTTTCCTCTTCCGCCGATTCGGTAATCACATCCACGATATCATCAATAGTGATGCGACCCACAAGCTTTCCTCTTACATTAATTACAGGAACCGCATCTAGATCATATTTTTGCATAATATTGGCTACCTCTTGCCCATCAAGAAATGTGCCCACAGAAATAATGTTTTTTTCAAATATCTCGGCTACTTTCTTGTCATCTTCAGCCAAAAGTATCCGTTTCAAACTTACCCTCCCTTTCAATCTATCTTGCTGATCCACCACATAAACTGAGTAAATTTTTTCAATATTTTCTGCTTGAATTTTAATTTCTTCAATACATCTTTTCACGCTCCAATTCTCCCTTGCCTTGACCAATTCTTTGGCCATAAGTCCGCCAGCTACATCCTCATTATAACGTATCAGATCCAAAAGATGGCCTACTTTCTCTTCATTGTTGATCTGCTCTAAAATTTCTACACGACGCTGAAAGGACATCTTATTTAACATATCTGCGCCATCATCTGAATCTAGTATCTCAATGAAATGGGCCAGCTCGTTAATAGAAAAATATTCCATAAACTCTACACGAAAATCGTCCTCTAATTCTACCAAAATATCTGCAGCAATATTCGGTGAAAGTATATCAAATACATATTTACTATTCTCTATACCTATCTCTGTAAGTATTTCACAAATATCTGCAGATCTTACTCCACTTAAAGAATTTTGAATATATATGTCATCTCGATCATTTAAAGCGAACTTAAAACGATCGAGAAATTCTTTCGAAAACTCAAATTCCATTATTTTTTTCCCCATGTCTCCTCGATTTTTCCTGTCAAATCAATAAAATCTTGAACAGATAACTGCTCAGCACGTTTGTCAAAAATCCTTTTCGACGTCAAAAGATCGGGTAAATTTAGCCCTTTTAACGCGTTTCGCAAGGTTTTTCGCCGCTTACCAAATCCGGCTTTAACTATACTTTTCAACATTTTTGTATCAAAATCCGAACGATTGTTTCTTACCATCTTGATTACTGCTGAATTGACTTTAGGAGGGGGATCAAAAACAGAGGGATCTACGGAAAATAAATATTTGATGTCATAAAATGTTTGTAACAGCACACTCAAAATACCATAAACCTTATTTCCATGTTTAGATACAATCCGTTCTGCAACCTCTTTTTGAATCATACACACAACCTCCTCAATGCAATCGCGATAATTAAAAACTTGGAAAAATATCTGAGAGGAGACATTATATGGAAAATTTCCTATGACTCGAATGGGGGTTTGATACTCCAATAAATTTTCTTTCAAAAAATCTTTCAATTGAAATTTCTCTTCATGGTCAGGGTACTTTTCTTTCAGGTAATTAATGGAGGCCTCGTCAAGATCAAATGTTATCAAGTGATTGAATTCTAACAAATGCTGGGTCAGTACCCCCATACCAGGTCCGACTTCTACAAGACTTCCTGATCCTTTTCCTATCGCTGCCACGATGTCCAGGGCAATTTTCTCATCTTTCAAAAAATGTTGACCTAAATGTTTTTTTGGTTTTAATTTTCTCAAGGTAATGGCTAAAAAAATGTAATTTTGTACGTCCTAATTCAATGTCAATGGACTCCACTAATTTAAGCAGCAAATTTATACCAATCATTGGGATAACCATTGGAGATCTCAACGGAATCGGTATTGAAGTCACACTAAAAAGTTTAGAAAAGATTTCTCTTTTTTCAAAATTAACTCCAGTTATTTATGCTTCAATAGAAGTACTTCGTTATTATTCAAAGTTACTGAAAAAGTCTAATTTTAATTTTCATATCATCTCAGAAGCTCAACAAGCCATCCCTCTAAAAATAAATGTTATACCAGTTTGGAAAGAATCTGTTATTATCACACCAGGCAAACCAAATTTCACAGGAGGTGAATATGCCAAAAAATCTCTCGAAGCAGCCGTTGCTGATTTAAAAACTAAATCGATCCATGGTTTGGTTACTGCACCCCTCAGTAAAGAGATAATTAATAAACAAGGATTTTTTTTTCCAGGTCATACCGAATTCCTCGCGGCCAAATTTCAAGTTAATGAAAATCTCATGTTGATGGTAAAGGATAAGCTACGTGTGGCTGTTGCTACAGGGCATATCCCCATAGCAAAGGTACCAGAGAGACTTACTATAGAACTAATTTCAAAGAAGCTACAAGTTCTCATAGATGCCTTACGAACGGATTTTAAAATTAAATTTCCAAAAGTGGCAGTAGTAGGATTAAATCCTCATGCGGGTGAAAATGGCTTATTGGGTAACGAAGAAAAACATATCATTGATAAAGTTATTGATCAATTCAATTTAAATGAAAATTTCGTAAAAGGACCCTTCCCTGCTGATGGTTTTTTTGGAACTACTGAATATCAAAAATATGATGGCATCTTAACTATGTATCATGACCAAGGACTTATCCCCTTTAAGATAATATCGAAAGGTTCAGGTGTTAATTTTACAGCAGGACTACCTGAAGTGAGAACTTCACCCGCTCATGGTACTGCTTTTAATTTAGCAGGAAAAAATATAGCTAATTCAAGTTCCATGACCAATGCATTATTACTGGCAAGTAAATTAGCCATAAATAAAGATTATTAATTCACATTTCTAAATCGGGATTTCATTGGGAATATAAGTAGGTTATACATAAATTTGCGGCTCTTGAAAAGCTAATTAAGTGAAAAATAGTGTTTTAAAATCTTTTGAGATCAATTTAACACGGCTTGAAAATGGGACACACCATTTTCAATTTGAATTGGTACCCGATTTCTTCAAAACCTTCGAAAATAATTTAGTAAAAGAAGGGTTTGGCAGTGCTTCGTTGGAAATGGATAAATCTGAATCCATAATTACTTTAAATTTTGTGATTAAAGTTAATGTCCTCTTGACCTGTGATCTTTCTTTAGAAAAGTATCAAGAATCTTTAACATGTGAAAAAAAACATATTGTTAAATTTGGATTAACTAATAAAGAATTAAGCGATGACATAAGTGTCATCGACATGGGAACTCAAGCGTTAGATGTATCAAACTACGTATATGAGTATGTATCGCTAGAAATTCCAATGAAAAAAGTACATCCTAGATTAAGAGATCAGGAAAGAGCTGAATTAGTTTATGAAGACAAAACTCCATTAAATGACCAAGAACAAGATGATACTGTGGATCCAAGATGGGAAGTACTTAAAAAAATTAAATTTTAATTTATCAATCAATAGATAATGGCGCATCCAAAACGAAAAATTTCCAGAACAAGACGAGATAAGAGAAGAACTCATGTAAAAGCTTCTCCGAAAAATTACATGATCTGTCCAACTACAGGAGAAGCCCATTTACCACACCGTGCCTTTTGGCACGAGGGCAAGCTTTATTACAAAGGAAAGGTGGTGATTGAAAAAGAAGTTTTAGCGTAAAAACTTTCTGATCTGATTTTTAATTATAATGGTGTAATACAGAACACAGATCCATCAATATATGTCAAAAGTTACTGCAGCAATTACCGGTATCAATGGCTACGTCCCCGAATATGTCCTTACCAATGATGAATTGGCTACGATGGTTGACACCAATGACGATTGGATTGTTAGTAGAACGGGTATCAAAGAAAGGCGTATTCTCAAGGGTTCTGGGAAAGGAGTCTCTATTATGGCCGTTGAGGCAGTTAAAGGACTATTAAATAAAACTAACACAACCCCTGAAGAAATCGATGGAATTATTTGTGCTACCATTACACCTGACTTAACTTTCCCTGCTACTGCCAATCTTATTGCTGAGAAGATAGGTGCAAAAAACGCATTTGGTTTTGATCTTGCCGCAGCATGTTCTGGTTTTTTATTCGCCTTGAGCACTGGTGCCAAATTTATTGAATCTGGTTCACACAAGAAAATAATAGTCATTGGTGCCGATAAGATGTCATCAATTTTAGATTATCAAGACCGTACCACTTGCATTATATTTGGTGATGGAGCCGGAGCTGCCCTTCTTGAAGCTAATAATGAAGGATTAGGTATTAAAGATGCTATTTTAAAATCTGATGGCTCGGGAGAACAATATCTAAATATAAAGGCAGGAGGAAGTCGATATCCCGCAAGTTTTGAAAGCATAAAAAACAAAGAGCACTATGTATATCAAGAGGGATCTGCTGTTTTTAAATTTGCAGTAACGAAAATGGCTCATGTCGCCAAGGAAATCATGGATAAAAATGATTTAAAGGGTTCTGATGTTGCTTGGTTAGTTCCCCACCAGGCTAACAAAAGAATAATTGATGCTACAGCCAAACTCATGAAGGTGCCAGATGAAAAAATTATGATGAACATCTCAAGATACGGAAATACAACAGGGGGTACCATACCATTATGTTTGTGGGACTACGAATCACAATTAAAAAAAGATGATAATCTTATTTTAGCTGCCTTCGGAGGTGGATTTACATGGGCCTCGATTTATGTAAAATGGGCTTATGATCCCAAAAATTAAAGAAATATGGCAACTACTGCTGATATAAAAAATGGCTTAGTAATTGAATACAATCATGATTTGTTCTCAATTATTGAATTTCAGCATGTCAAGCCCGGTAAAGGACCTGCTTTTGTAAGAACAAAATTGAAAAGCTTATCCACCGGTCGTGTCATTGACAATACTTTTTCGGCAGGCCATAAGATCACAACGGCTCGGGTAGAACGACACAAGTACCAATACTTATACAGAGATGATATTGGATATCACTTTATGCATACAGAGACCTACGAACAAATTCCTGTTGATATTAAATTAATCAATGCACCACAATTCCTAAAAGATGGAGAAGAAGTAGAGATACTAATACATACCGAGCAAGAAAAGATTTTAGGAGTTGAAATACCCCAGTATGTAAACCTAAAAATTGTTTATACAGAACCTGGATTGAAGGGGGATACTGCGACCAATGCGACCAAACAAGCTGAATTAGAAACTGGTGCCTTAATTCAGGTTCCATTGTTTATTAATGAAAATGAAATCATAAAAGTGGATACAAAAAATGGATCCTACTCGGAAAGAGTCAAATAATTATCCTAGATTTAGCCAATAAATAAAAACTGTGTAATACGAGACTAGAAACAAAGATGAAAGTAAAAGAAATTCGAGACCTTATCGACTATATAAAAAGTACGGGCCTTGAGGAAGTAAACATTGAAACCGAAACATTCAAAATAAAAATCAAACGGTCCTCTGAGGTTGTCTCTCAACCCCAATTCTCACCACCCACAATTCTACCTCAATCGCTACCCAAACAATCCCTTGAAACTCTCAGTGAAGGAGCTGTACCTTCAAGTAAAATAGAGGGAGATGAAAATTATATTACGATTAAGTCACCTATGATTGGTACCATATACATGGCCCCAAATCCCGAATCTCCTAACTTCATAAAAGTGGGAGATGTCATTAAGCCAGGAGATACTGTTTGTGTTGTAGAGGCCATGAAACTTTTCAACGAAATAGAGGCAGAAATTTCAGGTACTGTCGTCAAAATATTAGCAGAAAACGCAAATCCCGTAGAATATGACCAACCTTTATTTTTAATTGATCCTTCTAAATAATAAACTGTGTTTCAGAAAATTCTAATTGCAAACCGAGGAGAAATTGCACTTCGAGTAGTTCGAACGTGTAAAGAAATGGGTATCAAAACCGTAGCTATCTATTCTACGGCAGATAAAGAAAGTTTACATGTGCGTTTTGCAGATGAGGCAGTATGTATTGGTGGAGCAGCAAGTACAGACTCCTATCTCAACATTCCAAATATTATTTCAGCTGCCGAAATCACCAATGCAGATGCTATCCATCCTGGATATGGATTTTTAGCTGAAAATGCTGAATTTTCTAGAGTTTGCGAAGAATATCAAATAAAATTCATTGGAGCAAGTGCCAATATGATTAATAATATGGGTGATAAGGCTACTGCCAAAGATACTATGAAACGTGCAGGTGTACCTACGATTCCTGGATCAGAGGGGATTATTCAATCGGTTAAAGAAGGTAAGCTGATTGCCCAGGAAGTCGGATACCCCATCATGCTCAAAGCAACTGCCGGTGGTGGAGGACGCGGCATGCGGTTGGTCAAAACAGAGAAAGAATTTCAAAATGCCTGGGACAGCGCACGACAAGAGTCAGGTGCAGCTTTTGGAAATGATGACATTTATCTTGAGAAATTTATCGAAGAACCAAGACATATTGAAATCCAAATCATCGGAGATGCTGCAGGAAGAGCCTGCCATCTCTCGGAAAGAGATTGCTCCATTCAAAGGAGACATCAAAAACTCCTAGAGGAAACTCCATCACCTATTATCACAGAGGAACTTCGTAAAAATATGGGAAAAGCTGCTATTAAAGGAGCAGAAGCCATTAGATATGAGGGAGCGGGTACGGTCGAATTTTTAGTTGATAAATATGGAAAATTTTACTTCATGGAGATGAATACCCGTATACAAGTAGAACACCCAATTACAGAAGAAGTCACCGATTATGATTTGATCAAAGAACAAATAAAAGTAGCAGCCGGAATTCCCATCTCAGGTAAAAATTATTTCCCTCAAATGCATTCAATTGAATGCAGAATCAATGCGGAAGATCCACGAAAAAACTTTAGACCGAATCCTGGAAAAATAACTAATTTACATTTCCCTGGGGGTCATGGAGTACGTGTAGACAGTCATGTATACGCTGGATATACAATACCACCACATTATGATTCCATGATTGCTAAACTCATTGTAACGGCACAAACTCGTGAAGAAGCATTAATTAAAATGAAAAGAGCCTTAGAGGAAATGGTCATCGAAGGCGTTGAAACAACCATTCCATTCCACTTGAAGCTGATGGACGATAAACAATTTAAGTCGGGAAATTTCACGACTGCTTTTTTGGATACCTTTGATTTCAAATCTATTTAAATAAAAAACCAAAAATCCTCAATTGGTTTTTTGTCCCATTTGATAAAATGACATTCAATCTCAAACCTAGCTGAAGGTTCAGCGATAACTACAATAATTTGAGGTCTATTAAGTCGTTTAATTGAAGAAAAATGGTGTATTTGAACTTCAAATATGGTTTTCCCGATTTTACGCTCATTATTACATACCCAATGTATTTCTTTTTCATATTTTTTTAAGGCCCTTACAAAATCTTTCCCATTACGACCTGCACCCCAAACCACTAAGGGCCGGGACAAATCTCTATCTAGCTCAAAAAAATATTGTAATTTCAAATCAAAATATCTGTTGTCCTTATATTCTACCCAAGTCCTAGAAATACGATCCGGTCGATCTCTCCAATAATGGAGTATTTTATTAATTCCTATAATTTTATAACCCTTACGATAAAATCTAAAGCATAAGTCATAATCTTCAGGATAAACATCTGGTTCAAAAGCTCCCACAGCACTAAAATCTTCTTTATGGATTAGCCAACAATGGGAAGGAATGACGCATTCTTTATAGATCTGTTGATAATGTGTGCTTGTTTTAACTACTTGATTAAGCCACTGATCGTATCGTTTAAAACCTAGTCCCACAGCTCCTTTGTCAACAAAATGTTCAACTCCCCCAGCCACCACAACTCCTTTTCCATATAGCATCCAAACATTCAGCATTGCTTCCAATTTATAAAATGGCATACGATCATCTGAATCCATTCGATTAACTAAAGTTCCAAGACAATTTATATAACCTTCCTTTAACGCTGAATTAAGTCTTTGACCTGTATTTTGAAAAATTCGAATCCTATTGTCTCGCTGTGCATATTCAATTAATCTTTCCCATGAATCATCAGAGGAGTGGTCATTAACCGCTATAAGTTCCCAATTTTCGTAAGTTTGCAAGAGTATAGAATCGAGGCACTCGGTCAAATAAGGACCGGTATCCTTTACTGCCATTATAATTGAAATAAGAGGTCTAGATTCCATTAGATTTATCATAACTTGAAAGAAAAATTAAAATGACAATTATAGTTAAAATGATCCTATCCTGGCCATTTATTAAGTATACCTAAATTTTGACATATCTGTTAGTCTGAGGTTTTTTTAATAGCAACTATGCTTCTATAATTTTATTATACAATCTTATCGTAATCATACCTTCCTATTTTGATAACCAAGCGGACCTCAAGGCATCCTCTCTTTTCTAATTACTTCAATTAATTATCTCAGAAAGTACCCCGCCCTTTTCATGGATTATCAAGCTTTTATGTATATCGAAATATAAATTTCCAATCTGATAACCAAATTTTCACCATTCATGAAAATAAGTATAATTAAAATCTTATTTTCTAACTCCACTCATCTCTTCAACTCAATAAATTAATTTATTAATTAAATATATCCATTTCAACTTAAACTATAAGCTATTCTCCTTCGGTCATCTTGTCAGTAAAAAAAATTGGACCATTATTTGCCTTTTGATGATCATGGGAAATTCAAGAGTAACCTTAAGTCACGTTTTTAAAACCATCATTTGGCCACGAAGTAACCCCATTCTAATTGGACTTTTTTTAATTTTTCTAAGTAGAATTTCTAGTTTAGTACTGCCTGGTGCAAGTCAATATTTAATGGATGATGTGATCATAAATAAAGATACTGAGATGCTCAAAAATTTGCTTTTATGTGTGATTTTAGCTATCGCAATACAATCCGTTACCTCTTTTTTATTGACTAAAATATTGAGTGTCGAAGCACAACACCTCATTGCTCAACTTCGCGTTAAAGTCCAAAAAAAAGTAATGTATTTACCAACTCGATTTTTCGATAACACAAAGTCTGGTGAATTGGTTTCTAGAATACTATCCGATGTTGAAGGGGTACGCAATTTGGTAGGTACAGGCCTTGTTCAGCTTGTCGGAGGTGTATTGACGTCCTTTATATCTTTGGCCTTACTAATTAAAATAAGCCCTTTAATGACAATTTATGTATTGGTTCCTATAGCTATCTTTGGAGTCATCTCATTAAAGGCCTTCGGTTATATTCGACCAATTTTTCGGGAAAGAAGTAAAATCAATGCAGAGGTTACAGGTCGCCTGACGGAAACGTTGAATGGTATACGTGTAATCAAAGGATTTAATGCAGAAAAACAAGAGATTAAAACTTTTGAAGAAGGAACTGAAAAATTATTCCTTAACGTTAAAAAAAGTTTGACTGCTACAAGCATTATTACCAGTTCGGCCACTTTTTTACTCGGCCTCTCTAGTGTAGGAATTATGGGTATTGGTGGATACATGATTATGAATGATGATCTTACTATTGGAGAATTTCTATCCTTCACCTTATATCTAGGATTCATGATTGCGCCTATTATTCAGATGAGTAACATTGGAAGTCAACTCACCGAAGCCTTCGCCGGTCTTGACAGAACTCAAGAGTTAATGAATATGAAGTCCGAAGATAATGGTTCCATACGTACTCATTCAATTAAAAATATTGAAGGACATATTCAGTTCAATAACGTCGCCTTTGGGTACAAGGAAGAAAAAAGAGTCCTCCGCAATATCTCATTTGATGTACAGCCAGGGTCAGTCACGGCGCTGGTTGGATCATCCGGATCTGGGAAATCAACTATCGCAGCGCTAGCAGCTAGTTTCATAACTCCAAACTCGGGCACTATAACTGTTGATCGTCATGACCTTGCACTTATATCCTTAGAAAACTATAGGAGTCAATTGGGTGTAGTACTTCAGGATGACTTTTTATTTGAAGGTACTATCAAAGAAAATATTTTATTTCCTAAACCCAATGCAACCGATACAGAAATCACTTCCGCGGCAAATGCAGCTTATATTACTGAATTTACGGATCAATTTGACAAGGGTTTGGAAACTTTAATAGGTGAACGGGGAATAAAATTATCAGGAGGTCAAAGACAACGAATAGCAATTGCCCGAGCCATATTGGCTAATCCTAGAATATTGATTTTAGATGAAGCTACTTCTAATTTAGATACAGAAAGTGAATCCTACATTCAAAAAAGTCTTGAAAATCTCATGAGTGGTAGAACTACCTTGGTCATTGCCCATAGACTGAGTACAATAAGACGAGCAGATCAAATATTGGTAATTGAAGGCGGTTTAATTGCCGAAAAAGGAACGCACGACGATTTAATTGACAAGAGAGGTCGATATTTCGAATTACATACTTACCAAGCAAGAATTTGAAGTACTAAGAGGTGCACAAAAAGATATTTAACTTGATATTTTTTATCAAAATTTTTAAAAATCAAGAAGAATATTAATTCTTAATGGTACTTTTAACCATATCTACGGGTCCTAATTTTTGATTATCTATGAGCTTCTCCTTACCTTGAATGAGCTGTAGTTCAACTGGTACAAAACCTAGCTCTTTTGTCTTTTCCAAAGCTTGGTCAAAAAAAGACTTAGCCTCAACTAACTCGCCTCTCCCGAAACGGTAAGCACTTATTTTTTTCTTTAAAGGCACACCGGGAATCACAAAATAAGTGATAGCATTTACTGAATAGGTGGGTTTAAAATTTTTTAAAAAATTATTTATCCCTGCCTTTATATTATTCGATAGGTTATTAATTGTGCTACTTAATCCCATAGTTACTCAAATATTTTATCAAACTTATCATTTTGATTGATACGAACCAACCCATCTCAAAAAAAATATCGGAAAATTACCGCCAAGTGCTACTTCTGACTTTCTTAAACGCTCTAATTACATCTTTCTGACTTATCTGGCCGATGAGTTTCCCTTTATATACAACTGGAAATCTTCTTAACTCCTTTTCTAGAAATAGTTGTGCAACTTCAAAAATATTCAAGTCCGGTGCAATATAAACTACTTCTTCAGTCATATAGGATGATATAGAGCCTGTATCAATGGGCATATTATGATACTTACCTCTAATGACTTCCTTCATACAATCGGATTCTGATATCATTCCAACAAGTTCGTTTTGATCATTAACTACGGGTGCCCCAGAAATTTTTTTACTTAACAATAGATTCATTGCCTCAAAAATAGATTGATCTGGCTTGAATTTAATTAATCTGGTTGCCATATAATCTTTCACTAAAAGTTGTTGCTTATCAACTTTCTTAACCATTTCTATACCTCTATAACTCTTTACCATGATGACCAAATTTTAAAACCCGGGTAACAAAAAATAGGCTAAATGAATGACTTATACAAATAAATGAGGTAGAAATTGTAATTCAAGAAATATTACTTGTTGTTGACAGACATGCAATTGTTAGATAAATACAACAAAACCCTATCTTCAAAACTTGATGGTCATCAAAAAGATTCCCAGAATGCTCTAAATCTATTGAAAATTCAATGTAAAACGGTAAAACCCAATAGTACCCTATTCTAAAAAAATTTTGATTATTTATTTTATTGTTTAATTATTATTGGATTTAAAATATTGTATTATCATCTAAATTAACTTTCAAAAGACCAATTCTAATTTATCTAAAAAATCTCCTACTCGCTCAAAATAGATTTAGGAACAGATTAAATGATTGTTTTAAAATCAAAAAAGTAGTTGATACTAAATGTAATATTTTAATACCTCAATGATACTCTTGTTTCACATTACCATTACACTTCAATTGAATAAAAATACTTAACCAATAAACTTAATAATCATCTATTTAAAAAATTAATATCTATTATTTCTCATCTCAATTGAAAATTGTTAAACTTTACTCTCTGTTGATAGCAAAGTCAGCTATTAAACAATTTTAAATCAATCATATTTTTTAATTAATAATTACCAATGAAAAAAATATCAAAAAAAATCATTACCATCTTCTCGATTTCAGTAATTCTGGCTTTTTATGCCTGTAACGAAAACGAAATAATGCCTACTGTTATACCAGATCTCAATATTTCCCTTTCTGCAACAACCTCTGATGGAGTCAATTTGATAAATGGTGGAGAGGTGAATCTATCGGACACCTTCTCAATTATTGTCTCTATTTCTGCTGAAGTAGGCTTCAATACTCTAAACGTTAGTGGTGATGTAACTAGCACAGTGAATAGAAACGATTTAAATTTAGCCTCCGGTACAGAAGATGTAGATATCACATTTAAAATTAATAGTGGTTCTTTGGGAAGGGGCAATATTGATTTCGAAGCTGTTGATGAAGAGGGTAATACAGCTACTACTTCTTTTTCTTTTGTCGTGGTTTCTCCCAAAGCCAAAATTCAATCTGCAGTGATCTTGTATGCTCCGCTAGGAGATTTGAGTTCTGAAACCTTTTATTCTATTTTAAATAATGAGACATACAGCCGAAATGAGGTAGAATCAACTGCAGATCCAATTTCGGCAAGTATTGACTTTGGTTACTATTACGGAACAAGTGATAATGCCTCATTAGCTTCTCCTGCTGAATATACCATCTATAACTTAAGAGATGCTGGCTGGGCGACAAGAAATGCAACTATCTTATCTACCACGGCCATTACAAGTGCTGAGTATCTTGAGATGATCACCGTCAGTGACCTAGAGGTAGCCATCTCGGGTGTCGATTTAAATAACGCCAACGGCACGGTAACCAATTTGTCCGAAGGTGACATCCTAATGTTTAAAACTGTGGAAGACATTCAGGGTTTAATACATGTAATTACAATTTCAGGCACAGATGGCTCAGACGGTATGATCGAAATTGAAATAAAACTAGCATTAAGTGAATAAATTTGTCTTCAAATAAATTGACCGCTAAAATTCCTGTGGTGATATTCTAAGGCTTTTTTTATAAAACAGAAAAATCATAAATTAATATTATTGTAAAAAGCAAATGACAAAGGCTCGATCTTGGCTATTAATAAGCATCTCGTTAGCATTATTAAACTGTGCGACGGTACCCATCACTGGTAGATCTCAACTAAGCATGATCAAAAATTCAGAATTGATTCCAATGAGTTTTCAGCAATATGAAGAGATTCTAAAAACTAATGAACTTTCTACAGACAAAACAGAAACAGTTTTAATTAAAAAAGTGGGTATCAAAATACAAAAAGCAGTAGAAGCTTATCTTAAAAAGGAAGGTCAAAGTGAGGTCCTTAATGATTTTGAATGGGAATTTAATTTAATCGAAGACGAAATAATTAATGCCTGGTGCATGCCGGGAGGTAAGGTCGCTTTCTATACGGGAATCCTACCAGTTTGCCAAGGAGAGCAAGGAATTGCCGTTGTCATGGGTCACGAGATTGCCCATGCTATTGCTAATCATGGTAGAGAACGAATGAGTCAAGGTATGATTACCAACGGTTTGTTGGCCTCTCTTTCGCTGATAACTCAAAATCGATCAGCCTTGACTCGTGACATATTACTGCAGTCTGTTGGTGCAGGTACCCAAATGGGTATCTTAAAGTTTTCTCGAAAACATGAAAGCGAGGCCGATAGAATGGGTTTGATCTTCATGGCAATTGCCGGTTATGATCCAGAAGCTGCCCCTGTGTTTTGGGAAAGAATGGGCGAGATATCCAATGGTTCTAGTACTCCTGAATGGATCTCTACGCATCCCTCAAACGAACGGCGCATCTCGGATCTCAAAAAGTGTCTGCCCGAATCATTAGAATATTATAAAAAACGTAATTCCTTGTCCTCCCATAGTGGAAATGATTCATAGGCTAAATTTCTTTGAATGAATTGCCGTACAAAAGGAATTTAATTACTTTTTTTCACATTAATATGCCTTTAGAATATCATCAATTAATTTGAGTTAATTAACATTAATTTAACAACCACGAAAAATGATAAATTAAAATCTTAAATTAAACCATATTATTGATTTATCTCTTAAATTTTTCTTTATTTAAACAAAAGCCAGGAACGAGGTTAATTCCAATTTATTTCAGTACATATTTAAACTATGGAAAACCCTTTAATAGAAGTTTGCGTTGATACCCTTACTGATGCCTTAAATGCAGAGTCAAACGGTGCAAATCGAATAGAATTGTGTAGCCACTTATCCTTGGATGGGTTAACTCCTACATTTGAATTGACAAAAAAAGCCCTGGCAGCCCTTAAAATCCCAGTTCATGTAATGATTAGATCTCGAGCAATTAATTTTCAATACTTGCCCCATGAAATTGAAATGATGATTGAGACCATCCACACCTATAAAAATCTAGGCATTAAAGGAATTGTATTTGGAGCATTATTGGTAGATTTTACCATTGATCTTCCAAATGTTGAGAAAGTCGCAAAAGCAGCAGAAGGCTTGAACTTTGTGTTCCATAAGGCCATTGACCTTACTCCAAATCCCGTTGTTGCCACGCAGGCTCTAACGACAATGAAGGGCATTACGCATATCCTAACCTCAGGTGGTGCTCCCACTGCTAAAGAAGGTGCATCAGTAATACGAAATATGCATAACCAAAGTCAAAATATTAAAATCATTGCCGCTGGTAATATTAAGGATTATAACTTAAATGAACACATTAAATTATTAGGAGTTAACGAGTATCATGGAAGACAAATTTTAGGCAAACTGAATGAAAATTCATAAATTATGAATCAATCCGTTTTATTATCAATTAAATCTTCTAATTTAAGAATTATTTAACCATCCCGCTACTCACCATCATATTGAAAATCGATTTTAACCAATCTCCAAGAAAAGATATTTCCAATAAGTTACTGCTAAAATACCTAGAAAAGGTAAAATGTATCAAAATACGATTGAATTGCCTTTTTTAATAAATATTTTGAACCAAATACTTAATCTTAATTTTTTTTAAGATCCGATAACCACTAGACTTCATTTACTCTCTTAAAGTATTAATGTACAAAACTGGAACCATCCTCTCAAGCCTCCGTAAAACAAAGATTGGATGCAATAAAGAATAAAATCTAAGTACATTCAAAATGTAGAAATTTAATCGTTTATGAAGTGTTTAAAATATAACATTCATTATGAAATTCAATGATTTGATCCCTTATTTATCACAATTTGATTATCCAATATCTAAAAAATTGAAAATTGACCATCAATACCTTGGCATAAATTAAATTCATCAAATTTTCAGGTTCGAGATGCCAATAATAAATTTTATCGAAGCACTCAATTCAATATCTTAATTCTATTTTAAGACTACTACAACAAAATAAACGCCTAGAAAGAAAACCTAACAAAAGGAGTGTGGATAGAATTACATCCTACCTGCATTAAACTACTGCTTAATTTGGATTTACTTCTTACATATTACGATAAAAACCAGTTTCCAACATATAGATTTTATATTTATTCTTAATTTTCTAAATTAACAAACCGAAAAATTAAAATGTTTTAATTATGTCAAATTTATCCCCTTTTCATTTAGCAATTCCTGTAAAAAATTTAGGAGCTGCTAGAACTTTCTATCGAGATATCATACAATGTACCGAAGGACGGAGTGATACACAATGGGTAGATTTTAACTTTTATGGTCATCAATTAGTAATACACGAAATAAAACAATCAACTAATATAGAGAAAGAAAGTAATAATGCAGTAGATGGCCATGAAGTCCCCATTCCACACTTTGGCATTGTTTTAGAAATGGGTCTTTGGAAAGAATTATCTGAAAGACTCAAAAGTCATCAAATTGATTTCCTTATTGAACCCTACGTAAGATTTGAAGGCCAACCTGGTGAACAAGCAACTATGTTTTTTAAAGATCCTTCAGGTAACGCTTTAGAATTTAAGGCATTTAAAAATTTATCTCAACTATTTGCTAAATGATATTTTAAAGCCACCATCTATGAAAATTATCAATGTGGGTCTTCTGGGATATGGCATGGCCGGTCAAGTATTTCATGCACCGATAATAAACTGCATTTCTGGATTTAAAATTAAATCTATTCGAACTACAAACCCTTATTGGAGTAAAATAGCTATAGATAGGTATCCAAAAGTAGAAATAGTCACTGAATCAGACATAATTATTGAAGATCCCAAAATTGATCTTGTCATTATCGTTACACCCAATGAATTTCACTATCTGTTAGCCCGAAAAGCTCTGCTCGCAGGGAAGCATGTAGTTGTCGACAAACCATTTACAGTAACCAGTGCAGAAGCTTCGAATTTAATTCAGCTAGCGAAATCAAAAAACTTATTACTGTCTGTTTATCACAATCGTAGATTTGTCTCCGACTTTTTTGCAGCGAAAAAAATTATAAATTCCAATCGACTTGGTAGGATTGTCGAGGTAATTATGAATTTTGATCGTTTTAGAAGTTCGTTTAATGGAAATTGGAGAGAAGATCTTGTCCCCGGATCAGGAATACTTTATGACTTAGGATCTCATTTGATTGACCAATCAATCGTCTTTTTTGGACTCCCCGAATTTATTACCGCTGACTTAAGAAAGCAGCGTGGAGGGAAAGCTATCGATTATTTTGATTTAAGACTGGATTATCCAAGTCTAAAAGTTAATTTAAAATCAAGTATGTTAGTTAAAATTCCAAGTCCCGTTTTTAAATTAAATGGAATAAATGGTACTTTTGAAAAATTTGGACTTGATATTCAAGAAGAAGATCTTACGGCGGGACTAACTCCTAACGATAAAAAAAACTGGGGTCAAGAGCCCATCGAACACTCCGGAAAACTCAGTTTGCTCGTGGATGGACGAGATATTACTGAGACCATAATATCACCACCTGGAAACTTCACAAAATATTATCAGAATATATATGATGCGTTGATTAATAATAAACCTTTATTGGTAGACCCAAAAGATGCCATGAATACTATTAAAATTATAGAAATTGCAATTGAAAGTGCAAATAAAAAATGTACCCTCCCCATGGAGATTATAGTTTAAATTTTTAATTCCTTTTTATGAAAAATACGCTCACCATAATATTTTGCTTCCTTCTTGGTCAGACTCAAGCACAGTACATGTATCCTAATCAAGAAGTTGCGATACTTATTAAAAATAAGGATTTGGTCGTTCAGTTGCTTCCAGAAAGTTCAGGAGTTGAAAAAGCTTTAAATAAAGTATTAAAAGAAACGTTTGAGGATTACTGGCCCAATAAAAATATGAAATACATGTTTCCCCCAAGTGTTAAATCCCTTTTGAAATCAAAACCCCAAAACTATGCTATTCTAACTCAAACTGAATCACTTGGCAAACAAATAAAATCACTACCGGAATATGCCAATGGAAGTATGGAAAAATGGATCTTAGGTGCCTCAAGGGAAGCGAGTGAAGAACAAAAAAATGCACTGTCAAATTTTAATTATAAAAAAATACAACTAGAATACCATGAACATAAATTGAGCGTTTTTGACGGAAAAAAAGAAAAAGTAGCGACAATAATCACATTTGCTAATGGTAATTTGGGTAAACATGATTATGTGTTTTTATCTCAACAATTGCGTCACCTACTCAATAACGCTGCTGCCGGTATTCCCCGTGATGAGTTTTGGAATGTCGATGAAAATATTAAAGCTCTAAGAAATACAAAATATAGCTTATTAGAGGATTATTTTAAAGAGGAGGATGTCTTCAAAATTGACAAGACACTTGTAAATTTATATACCATGATTCCCTTCGAAGCCTATCAAAAAATAATAGTTGAGAAAACTCTCGGCAGAAGTTATCCTAAAATTATTTTCTCTTACTTACATAGTAGATTTATGTGGATAATGATCAGATCTAGTGATGGTCGAATTCTCTCTATTAACAGCTGTAATAATTATAAATTTACTGGAAATTATCCCGCAAATGAAATGATTCGATCAGGTGATATACACAAGTCTATGGATAACTCCATTCAAATCCTTTTTAATAAATATCGATAATGCCTAATAAAAGGTTTCATTCAAATGTGAATTGGGTTAAACGATGGAACAAAGAATAAACATATTACCAGTTTAAAAAAAAGATACTTTTAAAATGAGTAATAACTATAATCTGTTCGAACCCTATCCAATCTCACCTATAAAAATAACGCGTTTAGCAGGTTATGGCAGTACCAATTATAAAGTCGAAGATCTTGACGGCCAAACTTATCTTTTCAAGCACCATATGGATCCAAACAGCATCAAAAGAATCAAAGCTGAAAATAAAATAATGACTTATTTATCTGAACAGCTACCCATAGAAGTCTCAAGCCCTTCTTATGATGGGCTTATTACCTATCCCGATCGCAGTTTCTCAAGGATGCTTTGCTTTATCAATGGTATTTTTCTTAAAGATGTTGAAGCAACATCCGAATTGAGCTTCAATTTTGGGAAAATAATTGCTTTATCACACCAATCTTTGAGTACATATAGAGATGCAGATATTGAAGCCTATGATCATAAGTGGAATCTGATAAATTGTTTAGATAGCTGTGAAGACATATTCTTAATTTCTGATCCCACTCAACAAAAAATAGTCAACTATTTTTTAGAGCAATACAAGCAAATTTGCAGTGTTTCAATCCGAAAACTTCCAAAACAAATCGTTCACAATGACCTAAATGATTGGAATGTATTAGTGGAAGGTGATCAAATCAAAGGTATCATAGACTTTGGTGATATATGTTACGCACCAAAAATATGTGATCTAGCTATTGCTATGTCTTACTTACTCCTTGATACACCTAATCCACTTACCCGAGCAATCGCTTTAATTGAAGGTTACCTTTCCATACAAAAACTTGATGAAAAAGAAATTGATTTACTTTATTATTTGATCCCAGCCCGATTATGTGTGAGCGTAATTAGCTCAAATAAAGAACGATCTAAAGGTAATACCGAAGATTACATTTTTGTTACCGAACAAAAAGCATGGACATTATTGTCCAAATGGCTCAAAATAAATCCTATTCTATTTGCCAGTAGTCTAAACAAATCTCTTGATCTAAAAAGGATAAATATTAAATCTAATCTTATTTTAAAAAAAAGGAAAGAATACATAAACAGCGCACTAAGTCTGAGTTTTGACGATCCCATTCACATGACATCTGCCGCCTTTCAATATATGTATAGTGCCGATGGAAATACTTATTTGGATGCCTATAACAACATTCCGCATGTAGGGCATTGCCATCCAAAAGTAATTCAGGCGGCAGTTGAGCAAATAGGAAAACTTAATACCAATACGAGATATTTATATGATCCCTTAATTACCTACAGTGAGAGATTATTGCAGTATTTCCCTAATAGCCTCAATAAGGTAATCTTTGTGAATTCTGGTAGCGAAGCCTCAGATCTAGCCATCCGTATAGCTCAAAATCATACTTCCAATAAACATATTTTAGTATTGGAAGATGGATATCATGGACACACGAATATGGGAATGAATATCAGTGCTTATAAATTTAATCAAAATGGAGGTGATAGAGCAAATAAAAACGTAACTGTACTCCCTTTACCTAAGATATACAGAGGACATCAAAATTCAGGTGATGCATATGCCTTAGAAGCCATAACAATTATTGATGATCTACTATCAAAAGGGATAACTCCAGCAGCCTTTGTCGCTGAACCAATATCGGGTTGTGGTGGGCAAATCCCTCTTGCAGATGGGTATTTACAAACCTTATATCCCTATCTCAAGAAGAAAGGAATAGTATGTATCTCAGATGAAGTTCAAGTTGGATTTGGTCGCATGGGAGATGTCTTCTGGGGCTTTCAACTTTATGATATCGTACCTGATCTAGTAGTTCTTGGTAAACCAATGGGAAACGGACATCCCATAGGAGGAGTCGTCTCAACTTTAGCTTTAAGCGAATCATTTGACAATGGGATAGAGTTTTTCAGTTCTTTCGGAGGAAATCCCGTATCCATGAAAATTGCCCATGCCGTACTTGATGTAATTGAGGAGGAAAACTTACAAAATAATGCAGCAGAGGTAGGTAATTATTTTAATCAATATGCTAAAAGTTTAAGTTCAAATTACCCTCAGATTGGCGATGTCAGAAATCAAGGACTGTTTCTTGGGTTAGAGCTTGTACATCCAAAAACCCTTGTTCCAGCGACAACTTACGCCGCAAAAATGAAGAATGAACTGAAAAAGCGTTTCATATTGACTGGAACAGACGGGCCAAAAAATAATGTCTTGAAATTGAAGCCTCCACTTTGTTTTACAATTCAAAATGTAAATCAATTTTTCGGTGCTTTTGAAGAATCCCTTAAGGAAATATCTATCTAATTTTTATTTCTACCTTAACTTAAATTTAAATTGGTACTCACAAAAGATCATGAGAAATAATCCAGAAAGTAAAAACTTAGTCTGACAATTTATAAACCCTCAATATGGAAAAGTTAAATTTTATTTCAAAAATGGCAAGAAATAAATTGTTAACCCGAATGAATTAATAAACTTTACAAAAAAGTACCAAAATGGAGTTAAAATTAAAGAAAAAGTTTCTTTGGATGTCTTTCACAATTCTAATACTGGCCTGCAATTATGATGGAAGACCTCCCATATTAAAAGAAAAATTAGATCTCAAGGCTAAGCAACCTCTTAATATTATTTTACTAATTGGTGATGGCATGGGACTCAGTCAGATTTCGTCCAGTTTTTATTTCAATGACAAATTACCAAGTTTTGCTCGATTTAAAACCATCGGATTAAGTAATGTAATTGCAGCAAATTCAAAAATAACAGATTCTGCTGCGGGTGCTACATCTTTTGCTTGCGGTATCAAAACATTTAATGGAGCCATTGGTGTTGATATGAGTAAAAAATCAGTGGAAAATATTGTCGAATTACTGTCCAAAGAGAATTACCAAACTGGCATAATTGCCACCTCTTCGATTACCCATGCTACACCCGCCTCATTTTACGCCCATGTCGTCTCTAGAGATTGGGAAGAGGAAATAGCGGCACAAATGGCTAACTCTTCAATCGATTTTTTTGCTGGTGGTGGTTTAAAATTCTTTCAAAATCGCAAAGATGGAAAAAATATGCTTGGCTTGCTTGAAGATAATGGATTTGCTATCCATACTAATGCTATTGACCAAAAAATAGATAGAAGCAAAAGACATGCGTTCTTATTAGGGCAAGAGGAAATGCTAAAAATGATTGAAGGAAGAGGTAATTTTCTCGAGAAATCAACACAAAAAGCAATAAGCTACTTTGAAGATAATGGCGCCCCCTTTTTTCTCATGGTAGAGGGCTCTCAAATTGATTGGGGTGGTCACGATAATGATGCTAATTATCTCATAACTGAGTTATTGGACTTTGATGAAATGGTAGGTTCTGTCATAGATTATGCAGAAAAAAAGGGCAATACTTTGGTTATCGTAACCGCAGATCACGAGACAGGAGGATTTACACTTTCAGGAAAGATTACTGGACAAAATTCTGAGGGTGAAGACGAGCATAATTATAATGTTATCGTTCCCACATTTTCAACGACAGGTCACAGTGCAGCCTTAATCCCCGTTTTAGCTTTTGGTCCCCATGCATCACTATTCTCTGGATTTTATCAAAATACTGATATTTATCACAAAATTAGAAAAGCACTAGCTCTGTAATACAAAGAGTACATCCCACATTTGAAAGATCTATTGGTAAAACATAAATAATTGCCATTTTAAGCCTAATTTCAAGGTAAAGGAATGAGTACTAAGTTTTAAAAAAAGGAATAGAATAAACCACCCAACACCGATACTTAGTCTCAGCAAGAAACTAGTATTTGATGATAAAACCGCTGAGTAATTGAATCATATGCAAGTTAGCATGATGCACTTTGGATATAGTAAAATAAACAAGAGAGTATTTATGAATGAATTAAATACCACCAATCGATTAATTTCGTTGAATTTAAGAATTCTTATCACAATGAACAAAGATTAAAGGATTAAAATTATTTCTACTCTTTAAGTAACGTATGGTAAAAATGGCCTCGCATTGAAAGAATAAAAAAACACACAAAAAACCTTAAACAAAATATATCCAAGACTTTTTCCTAACTTAAATTTTATGTAGTTAAAAGCCTGAATTTGGTATATTTTCAAAGATACCATTTGTAATTATTACTGAACCAGCAGCAGAAGTATCATCGGTAATTAAAATAGCTGTCATTGAAAAAGTTCCAGTCATTACTTCATTTTCATAACTAGAAACTGTTAAAGCTACAGAACCAGCATCTAAAAGTTCAGAATTAGAGGCTATATAAGAATCATCCCCAAGTACGTATGCTCCTGACAAATCCTCTCCAGATAGAGTTGCAGGGAAACTGATGGGAGTAGTGAAACCGAAAGTCAAGATCTCATCTTCTGTATTTCCAAAAGCTAATAAAACAGTACTGTCTTCGATATCAATAGTAAATGAATTAAGAAATGTAAAGTTTTTACTCTGCCCATCAAGACTAAAACTTACAGAACCCCTGTTAAGAGTTATACCGCCAACAACTGCATCGTCACTGCAAGAGTGAAAGGTCCAAGAAAGTAATGAAAGAATGGGTAAAATTAATTTTTTCATGTAAGTAAATAATAAGGGTTTTATTTTTTGACTTCGTAATCTAAACGCTTCACATCAAAAATCAATATTAGAAGATTATTATTTTAAAGTATTTTATTTAACCAATAATATCAATAACAAAAATTTATCATTATGTAATTTATGTTATAATTTTTTTTAAAAAAGTTGCTGATTGAAGGTGATCCAAATAAACCAAAACATGGACATCCAAAATGATACTTTTATACTTTTAAGAATTTCAGACAATAAAATAATGTAAAAAATCCAAAATGAATATTAATTTACAAATTTTCAAATACCAATTAGCAATACTTCTTCTAAATTGTATTTAATTTCTATTTAATTATTTAAATATTTGAGGCGACCATAAAATACAAAAAATTAAAATTGATGATCAGAAAAAGTCATTACCCAGCATTGTGTGCCATCTTGAATTTTATAAGCCCTATTTTGAATTTATTTAAGTATTATATTTAAACTACTATCATTAAACACATTTATTCCATAGCCATTTTACTTAAGAAAATTGAAAAGATCAATTGGCCAATAATTGATTTAAGCTTCAAAAATTGTTTTGCTACTATTATAATCTCAAATGTCTAACTTACTTGTACTAACCTTTCGTGATCTTTGGTATTTCATTAAAAAGCCAGTCGAACTAAAACAAGTTAGAATACCCCTTAAGGTCAAAATAGGTACCTGTTTAGCCCTTTTTATAATACAAATCCCTCCACTTTTAGGACTCTCAGCCTTACTGGGCGGATTAGAGATTTTAGGTCTTTGGGAAGACGACATGCACCGTTTGCAGAAAATTTTTAAGGAAATGAAACCTGGATTAATCTTCTTTTTTGCTGTAATAATAGCCCCCTTTTTGGAAGAAATAATGTTCCGACTCGGACTCAAACTCAGATCTAATTTTTTAATATTATGGCCTCTCCAATTACTCATTCTCTTACAAGTAAGTAACAAAATAAATCTCCTTAAGACTATTCGAAATTTTTGGAATAAGTTTTACGCATGGATTTTTTATCTTATTACCATTGCATTCGGTCTCATTCATATCCTGAATTTCAAGCCTTCCTTAAATATTTATTTACTAGCACCAGTTTTAGTTGCTCCACAAATCTTAATTGGCATCAATTTAGGATATCTCCGCATCCGATTTGGATTAATTTGGAGCATTTTGTTTCATGCATTTTATAATGGCATTTTATTGAGTATTGCTTTACTCACGGGTGAAATATAATTTTGATTTGAATAAAAATTATTACTTTAAATTCAAAAAATATTTCATAATGCTACTATGAAAACGTATCAAGTAAAAGGACTTTTACAACAAAAAGATTGGTTATTAAATCCATATATAACTATTGATTCTAACGGAAAAATTACTGATATTTCAGTAATTGGTACCTATGATGAATACATTGATGGCTACGTTTTACCTGGATTCCAAAATGCCCATTCACATGCTTTTCAATACGTGATGTCTGGTTTAACGGAAATGCATGGCTACCAATCTCACAAAAATGATTTTTGGTCTTGGAGATACGCCATGTACCAAGTGGCTTTATCAGTCAATCCTGAACAACTAGAATCCATAGCCACCATGCTCTATGTAGAAATGCTTCGTAATGGCTATACGTCGGTAGCTGAATTCCATTATTTGCATCATGATAAAAAAGGCCAACGCTATACCAACTTAAGTGAATTGGGAGAACGATTGATTTCAGCAGCCAAAAAAGCAGGTATTCGTATTACATTGATACCCATATTTTATCAAAAAGGGGGGTTCGGTCTGTCCGCTGAAGTCCATCAAAGAAGATTCTTGAGTAAAGATATTGATGACTATTTTTGCTTACTTGAAGCCTCTCATGAATCCATCAAACTTTATGAAAATGCACAAATGGGTTATGGTATTCACTCTTTGCGTGCTGCTGATCACGTTTCCATGGAACGCATTTTTAAAGAGGGGCCAGCAGATCTTCCCATCCATTTACATTTGGCAGAACAATTAAGAGAAGTAGACGAATGCATTAATTTTTATGGAGAAAGACCTGCCCAATGGTTGTTAAATCAGGATCTTTTAAATGAGCGATTTCACCTCATTCATTGCACTCATTTAAATTCTGAAGAGGTGAAAAGAATTGCTAAAAGTCAAGCAAAGGTAGTACTTTGTCCAGCAACTGAAGCAAATTTAGGGGATGGCCTTTTCCAACTTAGGTCATTCCAAAAAAAGGGAGGCAAGTGGTCAATTGGTACCGATAGTCAAATCAATCTCAATCCCTTGGAAGAATTCAGAATACTTGATTATGGTCAACGTACCAAAACTCATAATCGGACACAGTTTACCTCTAAACATGAAGTAAATGCCGGAAAATTTGCCATAGATATGGCTTGGCACAATGGAAGAATAGCTATGGGAGAGAAAAAATCAAATTTCCTGACGGTGGGAGATTCTTTAGACGCAGTCATTATAAATGCCAATACTCCATTAATATCAGTATCAACGCCCGAAAACATTTTGACAACATTAGTTTATTCAGGCCAACCAAACGATTTGTTAGGTACTTTAGTAAACGGTCAGTGGCTGATCAAAAAACAAAACCATATAAAACAAGAAGAAATACAAAACTCCTTTGTCAAAAGTATGAATCAAATGAAGATTAGATAATATTCCAGCATATTATTATAAAAACTCAAACGCAGTTCTATAATTATTTTCAAATTGGTAATGCTGAATTAATTTATCAAAAAAAATGTGCCTACTTAAAGTCGCGGAATCTCCGATAAGCAAAAGCTTATACTTAGCACGTGTCATTGCTACATTCAATCGCTTTTCCTCGGACAAAAAACCAATTATCCCTTGAGTATTGCTTCGCGTGAGAGAAATAAGAACAATATCTCTTTCTTGACCCTGAAAAGCATCCACTGAATTGATACTTATCCTTTTGAAAATTACAGGTGGATATTTAAGTTCACTCAAAAAATGTCTTAATAATTCTACTTGAGCTTTATAGGGAGCAATAATAGCATAACTATAATCTTCCGGCTTATTAATACTTATCACAAATTTATTTAACTGATTGATAGTAAAACGTGCTTCATCTTGATTAAAAGTACTTAAAGTTTCCTTGTTTAACGTCTCCTCATATCCACAACCTGCAGTATCTATAAATAGAGTCGAATTTCCAAACTTTAACGGTCGGTCCAAAATCGAGGAATCTGTTTTCAATAAGCCTTGATAAAAATATTGATTAGAAAATGCCATAATCTCAGGGTGCATACGATACTGCTGAGTTAGCATTACATCAATATCATATGCCATAATACATCGTTCAAAAATAGTATTCCCAAACCCCTTAGCTAATGCTTCCTTTGATTTCACCGTAGGGGCCAACTGAAGATGATCCCCTGTCATAATTACGCGATCTGCCTTACTCAAAGCAATCCATGCTGCAGGTTCTAAAACTTGGGAAGATTCATCAATAAATACAGTCTTAAAACGCTTATTAGAAATACGTTTATTATTAGCACCTACTAAAGTGCACGCAATTACAGACACAGTATTTAAGATACCTTCAACCATTTGATCTTCTAATATTCGTGCCTCTGTCGTTAGTAATCTAGCTTCATGTAAAAGTAATTTACGCTCTTGAGCCTCTACGCGCCCAAATCTGCGCTTATATTGCTTTCCTAATCGCCTTAATTCATCCCCTTTTTTTCTTATTTTTTTTAATTCTTTAAAAAGCGGATGCTCTATAATTTGTGAATCCAGAGTATGTTTTTCTATCTCTTCAGTCACGCGAGCAGGGTGACCCAATCGAGTAACAGATACTTTTCTTTGATGAAGTTTCTCAACGATCAAGTCAACAGCTGAATTGCTGGGTGCACAAACCAATACTTGTTTTTCTATTTGCACAACATCTTTGATACACGTCACCAAAGTCGTTGTCTTTCCTGTACCAGGAGGACCGTGAATCAGACCTATGTCTTTTGCAGCATTGACTTTATTTAAGGCTTCATTCTGACTCGCATTCAAGTCTGGATAAGCTATACCTTGTAATCCATTAAATCTAGGGCTCTTGTTACCTAACGTATATTGAATCATTTCTGCTGTTCTTCCTTTTTTTGTTTCCAATAGGTTCCTTACCACTTTTTCCATTTGATCATAAGTAGCCTCATCAAAAAGCAAATCCAAACCAATTTCCCCCTCATTGAGCCATTTTGGTGCTTCATTTCTAGCCAACATAATAGAAATTTCATCAGTTTTAACCTTGGATATTATGCCATGACTTGAATGTGTTTTTTGACCTTTATTTACAAAAAGACTTGCTGATACACCCACCTGAAAAAGATGACGCCTATCTTTCATTGGAACATATTTGAAAGTTAAAATACAATGTCCTCCTATCCCCAATTTAAAACCTTCAAAATATAATGGGTGGCAAGTCACCCCTTCTAACTTTCGCTGATTTAATGATTTATTTCGGATTTTGATCTCATATTGATATCTATCCTCTCGACGCTCTATTTTAAGGAGCTCAAGTAATTGGATAAAATGCTGATGTGGATCTATCATACTTATTAATTACTTTAATATATGATCATTACACAGATTTAATATGTAATAATATTTTTAGCATTAGAATTAATTATTTGTGTTTTATTGGTTGTTTTTCTAAACAATATATTTCGATAAAAAATTTGGTAATTGATATTCATTAATTGTGTGTTGTTTGTGTATTTAAGTTCGATTTAAACCATTACTTCAAAAAATTCATATATCTTATTGAATAAAAAATAATCGATTATATCAAATAATTTAAATTAAAGATTCAGAGGAAAGAAATAGATTAGATAAAGATTTGAGATAATAGAGATATTATCGTTTTGTCTAATTAAATAAAAATGTCTTTATAATGTAATATAATTAATATAAATAACTAAATATAAATAGTTGGTAAGATAATGGTTTAAAGGAAATATGAAAATTATAAAAAGTTTAAAATTTATGAATTTGAATATTTTAATCTAAAAGATATCTAGAAAAAATAATTAAGGTAATTTGGAGTTGGTGAATAAGGAAAGTAATTTGATGTTCAGGGTAAACAGGTTAATAAGGTGGTGTTCAATTACAATTAAAAGTGAAGGTATAATTGTTCTTTTTTACCTTTTCTTTGAAATTAGGTAAAATTATGAATATGAAGTTTATGCCTCTCCATTTAACTCTTTTAAACTTAAGATGTGTTTCATTTTTTCAAGATCCAATAAATAGATGATTAATTTACAAACCTTATTTAAAAGATTTTATAGATTAAGCACACAATAAATATCATGTCAGAGTCATGTCTTATTTTAACTAAAATTCATTTAATTTCGCTGTCATTACCCATAATCTGTTTAATTAAAAATATATTTCAATTGTTCGTATCAATTTTTATCATTTTTTAGAACCAATTGAATTATTTAGCTCATATTTTTCTGTCAGGAAACAACGATCTACTGAAAGTAGGAAATTTTTTAGGTGATTTTGTTAGAAGTAAGGATCAAAAAAAATATAGTACTGAAATCCAAAAAGGTATCAAGCTCCATCACTATATTGATCATTACACAGATACACATGCTACTGTTAAAAAGAGTAAAATTCGATTGAGACCACAATTTGGACATTATGCACCTGTAATTGTAGATATGTACTACGATCATCTCTTAGCATTAAATTGGTCTCAATTTTCAAAGATTAAGTTAGAGAATTTTACAAATCATTTTTATAACCTTGCAGATAAAAATAAGCTTATTTTTCCTAAAAAAGCCCATCATATTTTATATTACATGAAACGGGATAATTGGCTCTGTGAGTACCGTACTTTAAAAGGAATAGACAAAGCATTGACAGGTATGTCAAGAAGAACTAAATTTGTTTCAAAAATGGAGTCAGCAGCCTTTGAGTTGAGGGAAAATTTCGGCCAATATCAAGAGGATTTTAATTCCTTTTTCCCAGAATTATTGGCTGAAATCAATTGTGTTAGGAATCAAATATGATCAAAGAATTGTTAGTTGTAGGATTAGGTGCCTTTTTCGGAAGTGGTCTTCGTTATTTTATTAATATTAAAATAGGCTTACTAAACTTATTATTTCCTTGGGCTACTTTTGGAATCAATCTTACAGGTTCTTTGTTAATTGGTATAATTATGGCCTTATCCTTTAAAGATCAAAATATTTGGAAACTTCTCTTGAGCACCGGATTTTGCGGAGGTTTTACTACTTTTTCAAGTTTTTCATTTGAGAGCTTGTCTCTACTTAAATCAGGCAATATTGTCATGGTTTTGAGTTATGTTTTTTTAAGCGTTTTAGGTGGTTTATTATTTGCAACCATAGGATATTACCTAACCAACAAATTTATCTAATTGCTATGGATTGCCTCAAATGACCTCACTATATGATCTCTTAGGTATCTCAAAAACAGCAGATAGCCAAACTATTAAAACTGCTTTTAAAAAAAAAGCTCTCCATTATCATCCAGACAAAAATAATGGTAATCTAGAGAAGGAAGAGGTTTTTAAAAAAATCAATACTGCTTATCAAATTTTGAGCGATCCTAAATCACGAGTAAATTATGATTTAAGTATTGCTAGAAGAGCAACTTCATATACTTCCTCTGCACCAAAGAAAAAGAACAATCCATATAAATATCATTCGAGAAGAAGTCATTTTAGAGTCTACAAAGCAGCAGAGATTGATTATAAGGCAAATAGAAAATCAACATTGTATGCTTTTGGTTTTGTATTTGTCATTGCCTTGTTAGTCGTAAGTATTGTTAGTATAAGAGATGCTTACAACGAGAAGATGTTCTTTAAAAAATTAGAGGAAAGAAAATCGATTTTCTACGAGGCGACCGCATTTTATGCAAATGGAAAATTAGATGCCACCTTATCTAAATTAAATGAACTAAAAGAATATATCCTCCCTTATGAAAAAGAGATGGAACTATTTGAAAATAATGTTTATGCTGAACTGGTGGCACAAGTAGCCCAACATCACAAAGACAACTCCTATCAAAAAGCCTTAGCACATTTTTATTTACTTGAGAAGTATACTCCGTTCAACGAAATTAAATTACTCGATTGGCAAGCAAAAGCCTATCGTGCTACTTTACAGGGTGAAGCAGCTATCCGATCACTTGAAAAAATATTGCTCCTTGGACACCGAACGGTATATACCTATGTAGAAATGGCTGAAATATATGATCAACTAATAAAAGATTCCGAGACAGCCTTAATTTATTATGAAAAGGCCAATACCTACGCCCAAAAATATTATGAAGCTCTTTATGGTAAAGCATATGCTATATTAATTAGAAGTGCTGATTTACCTGAAAGTCATTATCGCCTTTATAATGGTCTTGCTAGGACTTATTTAAAAACAAACAATCCAATTCAAGCCTTAAAAGTTACTAAATGGAATATAAAGATATGGCCAAAAAAAGGAGAGGCCCATCTGATTAATGCCAAGGCCCATCTATTACTTAATGCATCTCATTCAGCTTGTGAGGAATACTTAATTGCACTAGAAAAAGGCATTCGAACAGAAAATATTTTTTGTAATTGATCAACCAACAAAATCTCCCATTTTTCTTCTACAGTCCTTTACCTGATGATTTAAGATCCATTTCCAAAAGGGAGACTTTTTAAAAATTAATTTTGTATATACCATCAGATTATTTCCACGCATGTTCCATATTCCTGAACTGTTCAACATATTGGCAGACTGTAGAGCATACTCAAATCCCATATCTCGAGTGAACTCTCTCAGACATGGATTTCCATAAAGAACTTTTCCTGATTTCATTTTGAAAATTATGTCAATATTTTTTTGATTTTTAGCTACCCTTCTTTTTAATTTCTTTGGGGTGATTCTTATATTTTCATCTGTACTAAAAGCCGCACTACCTCTGTCCTGGCCCGAACAAATAAGGGTCATTGTAAGTAAAAACCAAACACAAAAATATTTTAGGAAATCTATTTTCATCAAATTGAACCAAAAGATAGCCTATACTTAAATACCTTTACCTGTAATTTAGCTAAAGTGAAATATATAATCAGTTTCTTTTTAAAAACAGTTCCAAGAAAACATCTTCAATTGATTAGCCACTATGCACTAAAAATACTTGCCATTTTTTATAAAGGTAATCAAGTTAAGTGTCCTGTTTGTATGCATTCCTTCCGAAAGTTTCTTCCATATGGACGTATTAGTCGGTCCAATGCCCTTTGCCCCAATTGTTTATCACTAGAGCGACATCGCCTTCTATGGCTTTTTCTCAATGATAAAACAGACTTCTTTACTGCTAAAGCAAAAATGCTGCATGTTGCTCCTGAGCTATGCTACATGAAAAGATTTGAATCTCTCCCTAAACTCGAGTATCTGACCGCAGATTTAGAATCTCCTTTGGCTAAAATTAAAATGGACATCCATAACATTCCATTTCCAGAAAACTCTTTTGATATCATCTTTTGCAATCATGTGTTGGAACATGTTCAGGACGATAAAAAGGTGATGAGTGAAATTCTTCGTGTGTTAAAACCTGGAGGATGGGCTATCCTTCAAGTTCCCATATTCCTACCCCTAATCCCAATAACTTTTGAGGATCCAACAATTAAAGATTCTGAAAAAAGAGCTGAACTATTCGGACAAGATGACCATGTGCGAATGTATGGAAAAGACTATGCAGATCGTATTCGCAGTGCAGGTTTTGAAGTTATAGAAGAAAACTTCATCGACGAACTTGAGCCAGACCTTATTAAAAAGTATGTTCTCCCTCAGGGTGAAATCATTCATCGTGCCATTAAACCTAATCAATAAAGGTCAATATACTTTTTATTGGGATCAATACCCCTCAATTTCTGAATGTACTCGTGAATAAAACCCACTGCATATCCTGACATTTGAATCATTGTTGTTAATGGAGTATAAAGTGCCGCTTTCAATGATCTTAACTTAAGTAAGGCCTCAGCAGCGATAAGGGATAAATAAATTATGTACCATTTTACTCCCAAAAAACCGAGATTTTGATTTAATAAACCCAAGACAAGTACACATATAAATCCAATTATAAAAATTAATGGAAATAAATGCAATATTCTTAAATGACCCGGATGAAAACGCGTCAAGTTAATTCTTGCTCTTCCAAAATAATTAATTTGCTTATAAAATTGGATCAAATCAGTCCGTCTCTTGTGATAGACAAAAGCATTGGGTATTAATACAGTCTTGAAGCCGGCATTGATGATCCTGATACTGAATTCAAGATCTTCTCCCATAAATGGGATACGATAACCGCCTGTTTTTTGAAATACCCTTTTGGTAATTCCCATATTGAAACTTCTAGGGTGATATGGCCCCATTTGCTTTTTACCTCCCCTGATACCTCCAGTAGTTAGAAAAGAGGTCATGGTATGACTGATAGCTCTTTGAATGGGGGTGAACGAATCAAGAGAAGCATCAGGCCCTCCAAAAGCATCAACTTGATGCAGCTCCAAATAGCTATCTATCTCTTGAAGGTAATTTGGAGGAATAAGACAATCAGAATCAAAAACAATAAAAACCTCTCCTTTTGCTCTTTGATAACCATAATTCCTCGCATAACCCTGACCTTCGTTTTCCTTAAAAAAATATCTTAACCTTAGCTTTTTTGAATAATACTCCGCAATGGTTAGGCATGTTTTTTCAGAGCCATCTTCAACTAGAACAACCTCAAAGTCACGAAAAGATTGTTGCGTCAAGGAAGCCAATAGCTCTTCTATCTCATCCGGTCTATTAAATACTGGAATGATTATGGAATACCTAGGCATTCAGTTTTATTTCTTCTTCTATTTGGTAGTCATGTTTATTAGGGCTCGATTGTATAACCATTTCTGCCAGAAATCCAGACAAAAATAATTGTACACCGATGATCAATGCCACAAGGGCAAGAAAGAAAATAGGCTGATCCACTACATCTCGTGTGGGTAATCTATAATATTGATTAAGTATTTTATCTACAACCAAAAATAAAGTAATCCCAAATCCACTCATAAAACTCATAATCCCCAATAAGCCAAAGAAGTGCATGGGATTTTTACGAAAACGAGTTATAAAAGAGACCGACAATAAATCCAAAAAGCCAGTAATATACCTCTCAAATCCAAATTTGGTCACTCCGTATTTTCTAGCTTGATGAACTACAACTGTTTCAGTGATTTTTTTATAACCACTCCATTTAACCAAAAGGGGGATGTATCGGTGCCGCTCACCGTAAACATTGATACTTTTTACAACACGATTTTGATAAGCCTTAAGACCACAATTAAAATCGTGCAATTTAATTCCTGAAAAAGTCCGAGTCACCCAATTGAAAAATTTAGAAGGAATCCTTTTTTCCAGAGGATCATGACGGATTTTTTTCCATCCTGAAACCATATGGTAACCTTCCTCTGTAATCATTCGGTGCAATTTGGGTATCTCATCTGGAGAATCCTGTAGGTCAGCGTCCATGGTAATAACAACGTCCCCAGTACAAATTTGGAATCCCGCGTGTAAAGCAGCACTTTTTCCATAATTGCGAGTAAATCTCAATCCTCGAACACGATTGTCGATTATGGCCAATTTTGATATCTCCATCCAAGAATCATCGATACTTCCATCGTCAACAAAAATCAATTCTGCATGAAGGTTTGATGTTTCAAGTACTTTTTTGATCCAATTATATAGTTCTACTATAGACTCTTGTTCATCTAATACCGGTATGACTATCGAAACATTATTTTTAATTAAAGACACAGCGATTATTCTGAGAATTTAGGTTCTTTACGTTTGATGATTGCACCGGAGATTAAAGAAATCAATGCATAAAAAACCAAAACCATTCCAAAGCTTTTTATTTGCCCAATCACGGTAAAGCTTGCTGCTGTATCTGCATCTTCAATCGCTTGGTCTACAACTTCTTGATTGGCACCAAAACCCTCCATCATTTCTACAGTTTGCTCAACAATGGCTTCAGAAATCAATTCTGGAAGGTCAGGATCAATTACGTGAAACAAAAATATGTTAAAGACAAGTCCTAAAATTCCTGCCACAACAAAAGCTAATAAAGAATAAATATAACCTATCTTGAAAGATAGGTACCCTCCTATAATCTCCCGATATTGAATACCATAATAAGTTACCAATGCAATAAATAACACCAATGAGGAAAGGCTAAACCACCATTTAATCATCAGCAAGGGATCAATGATATACACTGTCAAGGAAATCAGTATTCCGACAACTCCCATTATGACTCCGGATTTTAAAGCATGATCTTTCATAATATTTATAATTAAGTTTTTCTTTTCAAAATGGAGAATACTGGAGTAATCAGCATCGCTGATATAAACTTTTTCAATCCACCGAGCAAAATCAAGTCTAAAATAGTTGTTTCTTGAATGGTTTCCAACTGATTTTGATATTGTTCTTTTCCAAAACTCTCTATGTACTGTACTGATTTTATTTCTAAAAAATCCATAGCTTCCTGTTGATAACTGATCAAAATGTTTTCATCAAAATTCATCATCAAAAACAAGAACACCACATATATTCCACAGGAAAATATGCCCACAAAAAAACCAATAGTCATACCTTCCCAAAAATGCAAAATACCCTCATTAACTACCTTTTTATATTCATTCAGCGCAAAAAAAATCACCAATCCATAAACAAACAAGTCAAAAAAAAGATGACTCATTTCTATGAAAGGATGTACTCCAATATAGTAGGATACCAAAAAAACAATTATCATCAGAAATACCGCAACACCGGCATATCGAAAGCCTACGTTTTTCATACTTAGCTTGGGAAATATGATTTTTCACCATTGATTATCCCCACAGATTTACCCGTCAAAAAATGACCTAATAGAGGTGAGTTTATAGACTTAGAAATATTTGATTCCTGATTATAATCCCATTTTAAATGAGTATCCAATAGCGTTAATTTAGCAAACTCCCCTTCCTCGATCTTAACTTTTGGTAAATTCAACACATGACGGGGGCCATTAGATAATTTTTCAAGCAAAATATCTAAGGATAATTCTATTGATATCAAATCAAGCAATGAAGAAAAAGCAGTTTGCAATCCGATCATTCCAAATTCCGCCTTGTCAAATTCTAAATTTTTAACTTCTGTATCTTGAGGAAGGTGATCAATTGAGACAGCATCTATTATACCGTTTTTAAGGCCTTTCTTCAATGCTTTAATATCCTTATTGGAACGTAAAGGTGGATCGACCTTATAACAGGAATCAAAGGAAGACAAACTATCATCAGAATAGCATAATTGATGTAAGATCACATCACAAGTTACCGCTAATCCATTTCTTTTCGCTTTGGCAATTAAGGCAACAGATTCGAAGGTGGAAATACCATGGATGTGGAGTCGTCCACCCGTATAGGACAAAATAGAAAGATCTCTTTCAATCATGACTATTTCAGATAAACTCGACATACCAACCAATCCTAAACTTGTACTTACACTTCCCTCGTTCATTTGCCCCCCTCTAGATAGACTTAAATCGCGTGGCCTGCTTACAACAATTCCGTTAAACTTCTGTACGTATTGCAATGCAGTTAACAACAATTCTGCATTCATAATTGGAACTGTACCATCTGTGAATGCGACAGCACCTGATTCTTTCAAATCTAAAATTTCTGCTAAACTACCCCCCTCCAATTTCTTACTCAAAGCACCTAATGGATGGACTGAAGTTACCTGTTGACTCGCCTTGTTCATAACGTATTCAATCGTACTTCGATTGTCCATCGCTGGCAACGTATTGGGTAAAATACATACATCTGTAAACCCCCCCTCACAAGCAGTTTTTAATCCTGTGATTAAGTCTTCCTTGTATTCGGTTCCAGGATCATTAAAATGACTTGATAAATCCATCAAGCCCGGAGTTATCATCTTTGGAGAAGCTGTTTTAAATTTACTCTCAGCAATAGACTTTATAATACCTTTTTCTATCCTTATATCTACTTCTCGCCCGTGATAGGTTGAGTGCGCATCTTGTACAACTACATTTTTTAAATCCATTTTATAGAAATCGAATAAATAAAGACTCCGAAAGTATAAAAAATAAAGACAAAATTAATGCAAATTTAGATAAGTCATCTGATGAGTCTCTAAAACTCTCATTAGCAATCAAATTTTCTGTTTTTTCGATATTAATACAATCTATATTCTTATTCTTTGTACCTAATTCAGCTAGTTCCGAATTAGTGTACGCTTCCATTTCAGACTCAACTCTTGATGCATTCAAAGCTATTCTTTTAATCAAAATATCTCCATTTATAATCTCATAATTACCCGATTTAAAATCAAATGGAGGTAATTCCAAGAGTAACCTTCCTTCTATATATTGATAATTTGGGAACCATTCAACATCACCATTCAAAACCCTCATTTTTTTTGAAGAATCAAAATCTCGGGTAGTAATTCTCATATATTGCTGAGAAATATCATAATATAAAGGTTGAATGTATCTATTTACCCCTAATGACATTTTGTACATCAAAGGGAGAAAAGTGGCATGATTTGTTATATTAGTAAATTCCGAAGTCAAAGGTGAGGAGAAAAAATAGATATAATGATTATTACTTTCTACATTCCCCAAAAAGGCTTTCTCAAATTTATTTTCAACCAAAACGTTTAATCTACCATTAACTTCTATATTCCTTTTGGCCTTTAGCAGCCCTATGTCTACCTCTTTAGTATTAAATATTCCCGAAAAAAATGGATCATTTAAATCTTTTATATTCAATCCAATGGCTATTGAATCACTTATCTGATGTACAGATCTAGAAAGAAATCTTTGATAGGAGGCCTTATCTATCGTCTTGGAGGGTATGATTAAAAAGTCGTTATAATTCTTATACCGATCAAAGCTTTGAGGTATATTTTCAATCCCATCTAAAATAACAAAATCTGCCAACTGTATTTCTCGATAATCAATAGCATCTTCATTAAACCTACCATACTGAAAATATGTCTTATTACCATATACCTTTTCAACTGCTCTGGTAAAATATTCCCTTGGGTGGATATGTATAATTTTACTGACTTTTGTTGAGGGGAGTGACATATAAAAGGTATTATCGAAATAAACAGGATAATCAACCAACTCAATTTTCATCTTTCCCTCTCTGATATAGCTCTCATCAAAAGATAATGTTAAATTAGATTCTGATTCAGCATTAATATCAACTGATAAAGTTGAAATTAATTGATTTTCTGAAATAAGCTTAATTTGTATATCTTTTCGATCGTCATTTCCACTATTTTTTAGCTTAACACTTATCTCCTTTTGCACTTCATGAATCTGAGCCACCTCCATGTAAGCGGTATCAACATAGACATTGGAAACATTATCTACCGGTATTTTTATTAATTTAATTTGCCAATCCATATTTTTTGGAGTTTCTATAGATCCAATAGTAGATTTTTGAAAATCTGATAAATAAAAAAATAACATACTTTGAGAAAGAGCTGAGGCCTTCTTCATAATTTGTGAAAAGCTCTTAGGGTCGTTAGAGAAACGTACATCAGACAACTTATCCAAAGCTCCCTTTTTTGAGAGCCATGATAAAGCCATTGAGGATTGATTTGTTAAAATTTGAAATTTAGTATCAGCAGGGGCCCGATTGATTAAGTCATCACTGAACTCTAAAGCTTTGCTTAAACCAATCTGACCAGCAGCAACTTCACCGGACATACTTCGGGAATTATCAATATATATCAAAGTTCCTTCAGTAGGCCTCAATTGACTCTTAAGAATAGGTTGTGCAAAGGCCAAGATAATAAAAAACATAAAGAGCAATCTTGAACCCAACACTAACAAATGTTTTAAATTAGTTCTATTTCCAGTTTCATTTTTAAGCTCTTCTATGAACAAAATACTCGGAAAAACAACCTTTATCACTTTTCGAAATGAAAACAAATGTATTAAGATAGGGATAAGAAGTAACAATAAACCCCAAAGGACAGATGGATACAAAAATGTCATTGGATACAAGTTTATGCTAGAATAAATAAAGGATCAACATATTTAATAAAATAGGTCATAAAAAAAGCCCTTAGTTTTCTAAGGGCTTTAATAAAGTCTGGCAACGACCTACTCTCCCACCTGTTACGGCAGTACCATCGGCGCAGACGGGCTTAACTTCTCTGTTCGGAATGGGAAGAGGTGGA
>PYIJ01306211.1_pt1 | contig 78956 bp, 77 predicted proteins | sample 3578051 | NCBI WGS metagenome assembly PYIJ01 (sample SAMN08408021, study PRJNA431606) | Marine metagenome isolate SA_KN192-05_S13_5m, whole genome shotgun... | biome: marine; feature: oceanic pelagic zone; material: water; isolation source: surface water sample, 0.2-0.8 um fraction ... | reverse complement strand
TAGTTTAGCATCGCTTTCAGGTATTAACTGCGCTAGCCTAAGCCCCTTTTTCTTAACCTTTACCGTCCGTAGTTTAGCATCGCTTTCAGGTATTAACTGCGCTAGCCTAAGCCCCTTTTTCTTAACCTTTACCGTCCGTAGTTTAGCATCGCTTTCAGGTATTAACTGTGCTATCCTAGGCCCCTTTTTCTTAACCTTTACCGTCCGTAATTTAGCATCGCTATCAGGTATTAACTGTACTATCCTAGGCCCCTTTTTCTTAACCCTTACCGTCCGTAATTTAACATCGCTGTCAGGTATTATTTGTGCCTGTGCTTTAAAAGATATAAAGCACAGAAAGAATCCTAATGACATGGATAATATGTATAGTAACCTCTCCAAAACTTTAATGTAAATTAATCAAATTAATATTTGAGCAGATAATCCAACTGTGCAAGTAACCTCGCTTGAGGTAAAAAGTTTTGCTCTAATTCATCAGAAAATGGAACAGGCGTGTCTAAACTTCCCACTCTCAAAACAGGCGCATCTAAATCTTGGAAGCAATGAGTGCCTATCCATGCGGCAATCTCTGCCCCAATACCACCCGTTATGCAATCTTCGTGAAGAACCAAACTCTTGTTAGTTTTTTTTACTGATTTACTCACCGTTTCTTTATCCCAAGGCATTAAGGTGCACAAATCAATTATTTCTAGTCCATCTATGGTTTTGGATGCCTCTAATGACCAATGCACGCCCATTCCATAAGTAACAATGGTTAATTTACTCCCTATCAATGCTACTTTTGCTTTTCCTATTTCCATAGTATGATAGGCCTCAACTACTGGTCCTGTCAAAGATCGATACAAATACTTATGTTCAAAAAATAGATAAGGATTGGGATCTTCAATGGCCGCACATAACAAGCCTTTCGCTGCCGATGGAGTGGATGGATAGACAATTTTCAGGCCAGGAGTATGAAAAAACCAAGCTTCATTTGATTGCGAATGATAAGGGCCTCCATTTACACCCGCACCAGTAGGCATCCTTATGACAACATCTGCGTTTTGTGCCCATCTATAATAAGATTTTGCTAAATTATTTACGATTTGATTAAATCCACAAGTGACAAAATCTGCAAATTGCATTTCCATTACCGCCTTCATTCCTGAAATACTAAGCCCTAAGGTAATCCCTACGATGGCTGATTCGCACAAGGGAGTATTTCGAATTCTTAAAGATCCAAATTTTTCTAAAAACCCTTCCGATATTTTAAAAACCCCACCATATTCTGCAATATCTTGCCCTAAAAAAATAAGATTCTTATTTCGCTCTAAACTTTGTCGAAGTCCTTCTGAAATGGCATCTACAAATCTTATCTCTCTGTTCGTTGTTTCTAATTCTTGATTCTTTTGAGTAAATGGTGCATAAACATCTGCAAGTTCTTTTTCAGAATTGACCGTTAACGGCACTTCACTAAAAGCCTTTTTTACAGCTACATTAATTTCTTTTTTAATATTTTTTTTAAAGTTTTCTAAAAGCTCCAAATCAATGCCTGACTCTATTAAGAAATGTTCATAATTAACAATGGGATCTTTTTTGACCCAATAATTCATTAACTCTTTTGGAACGTATTTAGTGCCAGATGCCTCCTCATGCCCTCTCATTCTAAATGTCTTTGCTTCAAAAATAACTGGCCTGGGACGCTCTCTTATCGATTTACAAATCTTTTCAAGCTCATTCATAACCTCTAAGATGTTGTTTCCGTCTACAGAAACAGCTTCTATTCCATAAGCTGGCCCTTTTACTAAAAATGAGTCAAAGTTGTATTGTTGGTTACTAGGAGTTGAAAGACCATACCCATTATTTTCGATTACAAAAATTACTGGTAAATTCCATACCGAGGCAACATTGACAGCTTCATGGAAATCCCCCTGACTCGAGCCCCCATCACCTGTGAAAACAAGGGTCACTTTTTTATTTTTTTGTATCAAATCCGCCAATGCAATCCCATCGGCGACCGCAAGTTGCGGCCCCAGATGAGAAATCATTCCAATAAGATGATATTCTTGAGTACCAAAATGAAAGGAACGATCACGACCTTTGGTAAATCCGTTAGCTTTTCCCTGGAATTGGCTAAATAACTTTTCCAATGGGATTTTTCTAGTAGTAAAAACCCCTAAATTTCGATGCATAGGTAAAATATATTCCGAATCCTTCATACACAGAGCAGCTCCAACACTAATGGCTTCTTGACCTATTCCTGAAAACCATTTGGATATTTTACCTTGTCGAAGCAAGATTAACATCTTTTCTTCAATCAGGCGAGGAGTAACCAGTTCTTTATAGATTTCAATCAACCTACTTTCTGATCTATTATTTGGCTCAAAATTCATGATTCAAAAATTTAGGAAAAAGACTTTGTAAAGATGGTATACTCTTATGAATTTTTAGATGTTATTTTTGTATTTCACAATTACTTATGATTGAATTTGAAAAATTTAAATTACCTAATGGTCTTGAGGTAGTCCTTCATCAGGATAAAACCTCCTCACTGGTCTGCTTAAATATGCTTTATAAGGTTGGTTCTAAAAACGAAGATCCTGATAAAACGGGTTTTGCCCACCTTTTTGAACACTTAATGTTTGGGGGGTCCAAGCATATCCCCAACTTTGATACTCACTTACAAGCTGTAGGGGGTGATAACAATGCTTTCACAAGTAGTGACATAACCAATTATTATACCACCGTACCCAAAAATAATATAGAAACGAGTTTCTGGCTTGAATCAGATCGGATGTTAGGATTGTCATTTAAAGAAGAAGTACTTGAGAGAGAAAAAAAGATTGTCATTGAAGAGTTCAAACAACGCTATCTCAATCAACCCTATGGAGATGTTTGGTTGAAATTGAGCCCAAAGGCCTACCAGTTACATCCTTATCGGTGGCCAACGATAGGAAAAAAAATTTCCCATATCGCAGACATAAATATGCAAGATGTAAAAGCGTTTTTTAATACTTACTATGCCCCTTCCAACGCAATATTGGTAATCGCAGGTAATGTCACTATCGCCGAAGCACAGCAACTTTGTACAAAATGGTTTGCACCCATTGAAGATCATAATGTGAATAAGCGAATTATAACCAAAGAACCAAAACAGACCCAGAGTCGGCAAGTTGACCTAAAAGCTAACGTCCCCCAAAATGCCATTTATAAAGCCTATCACATGCCAGGCCGGATCAGTAATCAATATCAAGTGAATGATTTACTCTCAGATATTTTAGGAAGAGGTAAATCTTCTTTATTACATCAATTTGGTGTTAAAAAATCACAAATTTTTTCATCTCTCTCTTCTTATGTGACGGGAAGTATAGATCCAGGGCTTATGATTATTAGTGGTAGACTTAGTGATAATGTTACTTTTGAAAATGCTGAAAAAACTCTTGCCAATTCTATGCAAGAACTAATTATACAAACTTCAGAATCATTAAAAAAGGTCAAAAATATGGCTGTTTCATCCATTACTTTTGGAGAAATAAATTTATTAAATAGAGCCATAAGTTTGGCTTATAGCACTAATTTAGGAGATACAGATTTAGTCAATAAAGAAATAGATATCATTGAATCGGTAACTGAAAAAGACTTGAGCTACGCGATACATACAACCTTACTTGAATCAAATTGTACTACATTATATTACCATAAAAATTAAGTTTATGAAGCCCACTATTAAAATTGGCTATGGCTATGATGTGCATCAGCTTGCCCCCCAAGTAGACTTATGGTTGGGAGGTATTAAAATTCCACATACCCACGGAGCGATCGGCCACTCAGACGCGGATGTTTTGATCCATGTAATTTGTGATGCCCTACTAGGGGCTGCAAACTTAGGTGACATCGGCTTTCACTTTTCTGATAAAGATCGGAAGTACAAAGACATCGACAGCAAAATATTGCTCAAAGAAGTTCTTAAACTAATTAGTAAAAAAGATTTTAAAATTGGTAATATTGATACTACAATATGCCTTCAAGAGCCTAAGATTGGGCCTTATATTGAAGATATTAAAGCCTCTTTATCCAAAGTGACCAGCCTAAATACAGATGACATTTCGATCAAAGCGACCACAACTGAAACCCTCGGATTTGTAGGCAAAAGAGAAGGCATTGCCGCGCATGCTGTGGTTCTAATCTACAAAGAGTAAAAAAAATAATTTCCTCATCCTAAGAAGATGAAAATAAAAAACAATTTTATCTAAACCCAATTTAGAACTGATTGTTACCAAAGATGGTTTTCAAACCTCTTGATCATAAAACACAATGATTTATGTCATTCAACAAAGGAGCCGTTGGAGAATCATTATATGTTTACATTGGGCAGAACACCAACTGTTATATAAAAACAAATTCTACCTGAATCCAGCTTAAGGTTTTTGGAATTGAATTTGGAATTGGTTAAATGCCCTACTCGCAATAAATTGGACTCAAAAAATGCATACCTCATTAATTATGATAGCATAGAGCCCCATCCCCTTACCTGAAGCCATCTATACCCAATTACAATTGAAAAATTGGTCTTTAAATCTGACAAAGATCCATCAATGTAAATGGGAGATCCCCATCTTTAGTTGAAGCCTATAAATTGACCAATTTTAGCGCATTCCTTGAAAAATTTAAAAACAAATGTAGCTATTCCGATGTAAATTTTTTTGATCCTTTTAGCCCTTCTAAACAACAATATTTGGCATCAATCAAATTTAGAAAAATATTATACTCCCGTCAAAAAAAATGGTTTTTTGTTTACTTACTATGCTCAAGGACAATTCATCAGTAATTGGATTAAAAATCGAAACATTGTCAGGTGCCATGGGGAAATGGGAAATGTTTCGTGACCAAAAAGTTACCTAAAAAATCTAATTTTTATTTTTTGACTCTTCTTTAGCCTGTTGAGCAATCTCAGCAGTCAATACCTGTTCTAAAGAAGAAATTGATGATACATTAAAGAAGCCAACTGGATAAATCTCCGAGCTCAAGTCCTCATTTATCAAATTGGTCGATACGTTTGAAAAGGGTGCTGCAAACAACGCACCAAAACCTCCCTGACGATCGGTTTGAATCTTTACTTCATTTAAAAAATAGAAAGCCGACTGATTAATTGAATGAATTTCGACATAAGCCGTATCTCCAATCGAATACGGTGGTTCGACCAATTCCTCGTCTGCATCATCTGGATCAAAGGGATTAATCAATTCTTGAATCGGTTGAATAAACACCTGCCCATCTATATTGCCCCCTGCACTGAAACCGGCATCATAAGCGATATTTATTTCACTTGGCTTATTCAAATAAATACCATTTTTCCAAGCTTTGATCCAGTAAGTGTCCCCTACTCCTAATAGGTCTTTAGCAACAAACTCTGCCAAATAATACTCCTCAGTTATAAAAAAATCTTCTTCTTGATACTGAAAAGTGATCGAATCTATAGGGGGCACTGGATTCATTATTGAAGTCCCACTAAATCGATTTCCATCTACAAATACGTTCAGGTGATATGAAGTCCCCACTTCCAAAAATGAATTACTTAAAGAATCCCCCCAAACATACCCCTCATCAGTTTCTTCAAAATCAAACCTGTTTCCATCTTCATCTATCACATAAACTTCAGCACCTTCTAAAAGTGTCGGAAAGGCTATCGAAAAATAATCACTGGATTTTGATAAAAATATTTTTTGACTCCCTGGTGAATTATTGAGCCATGCATCTACTACATACTGCTCCAGACTCTGTTCTAATTCTGGATAAATGATGTTTTCACAGGCAAAAGAACCAAAAGCAAAAATCAAAACAACTATTTTTTTCATTCCTAAAATTTGAAATTATAAGAAAAAGCAGGTACGATAGATCCAATTATAGAAATTTGAGAAGCCATAGTCTCTATGGGAGCATCAATAGGCTGCCTATCCGAACCTTGAGAAAACATTATGGAAAAAGGATTTCTTCTGTTATAAACATTGTAAATTGAAAACACAAAATAATCTTTATTTTTTCTCCCTTTTTTACCAAAATAAACATTATCCCAAGTAATAGAAATATCTAATCTATGGTAATCAGGTATCCGGACATTACCTCGTTCATTTTTTAATAAAGGAATAAGATAACCTTGTTGTGAAAAGCGATCATTTGGAAAGGTCGTTGGGGTTCCGGAAAGATAGCTAAAAACTCCTGAAAATGTGATTCTATCATTAAGCTGGTAATTTGTTGTAATTTTTAAATTATGCCTTTGGTCAAATCTAGTGGGATACCAATCCCCTTTTCTTTCCACCATATCCGTACCATAGTTGACCCCATCGATCTTCAATTCGGATTTCCCCAAGGTATAACTTATCCACCAATTAAATCGTCCGCGCATCTTTCTCAAATACAGCTCCAATCCAAAAGCCCTGCCATCACCAGAAAGCAAGTCCCCTTCTAAAAACTCATTGATCAAGATATCAGCACCGTCAATATAATCGACCTGATTTTTATTCCATTTATAATATACCTCGGCAGAAGTTTCAAAAAGGTTCTCTTGTAAATTCTTAAAATACCCCACGGCGATCTGATTCCCCGTTTGAGGCTTGATATTACCGGTACTAGGCTGCCAAACATCAATGGGCGTTACCGCCACGGTATTAGAAATCAAATGAACAAACTGATTCATTCGATTGTAGCTCCCCTTAATTGAACTAGAACTGTTCAAGGTATAACGCAGAGAAGCTCGGGGCTCTAAAAACTCATAATGGGCAATGGTTTCCAAATTATCGTATGACTCAGTTCCAGTCATAGGCTTTCTTTCTCCAGGAATCGCAGGGCCGTAAGAGTAAGACTTACCTCCACCTAAATAACGAAAAGAAGATATTCTGAGACCATAACGAGTACTTAATCGGTCGTTTATTTTTTGATTGTTCCCAAAATAAACCGACGCTTCGAAGGAGTTTTTTTTATCTAAACTGATATCTGAACTAATCCCATCACTGACTCCAATCGCATTCGCTGGTTCAAATTCGTAAAACAAAAATTCTGCTCCAAAAACAACCTCATTTTGAGCATTTAAAAAATAATTGAATTCAGGTTTAAAATCATAAGTCTTAATATTTGAAGACCAATCGAAGGTATCAGTATCATCATCACCAAAGCTAAAACCATAATCGTAATCAGAAAATACACCAGTAAAATTGGAAAATAATTTTTCACTGAAAAGATGGTTCCATCTGATTGTTCCAGTTTGATTGCCCCAATCAAAGCCTTGTCGTTCATCAAACTTAAAAACATCTCTACCAAAATAACCAGATATATAGATTTTATTTCTATCATCTATATCCCAATTTGCCTTTGCTGTTAGGTCATAGAAATACAATGCTGCCCCATTTTCAAATATATCCGTAAACGGTCTGGCTAGCACATCTGCGTAAGATCTTCGCCCCGCCAAAATAAAAGATACTTTTTCTTTCTTGATCGGTCCCTCCACAGAAAATCTACTAAAAACGGTCCCAACACCTCCGTTAAATTGATAATTTTTATTGTTACCTTCCTTCATTCTTATGTCCAATATTGATGCCAATCTTCCCCCATAACGAGGAGGAATACCCCCTTTATATAATTTAACATCTTTAACCGCATCCGGATTAAATACGGAAAAAAAACCGAACAAATGTGAAGTTTGATAGACCGGGGCTTCATCCAAAAGCACTAAATTCTGGCCAGCACCCCCGCCTCTCACATTAAATCCAGATGCGCCTTCACCCACCGTACTAACCCCAGGCAAAAGCTGAATGCTTTTAATAATATCTACTTCGCCAGCAAAAGCAGGAACTTTTAATATTGATTTTATATCGAGCTTAGCTGTGCTCATCTCTACATCACTGATATTAGCATCTTCACGATTTGCGGATACTACTACAGTATTCAATTCCTTTTCAATCTCCACAAGTTCAATATCAAGACGGGTGTTTTCAGTCAGCTTCAAAACCATACTCTGCGTATTAAATCCAACATATCGGAATTCAACATCATAAGTCCCGGGCGGAACACTCAATGAATAGAACCCATAGACATTAGTGGCTGCTCCACCTTCCAATTGTTTAATGTATACAACAGCCCCAACAAGAGATTCACCATTGGAAAAGTCACTAATTTCTCCGTTTAAAGTGACCATTTGCTGAGCAAACAACAAGCCTCCTTTGAAAAATATAAATAAAAAAGTTAGTCTCATTTTAGTAAAAAAGTAGCACTCTTTCTTTCAGATTTGCCTCATTCTTAGGACTACTTTTGGGTTTTGGGCAATATTAATATTTAAAATTACGAAGCTTAAATTATTGTCAAAAAAATTTAGAAAGAGGAGTTTAAAAATTTTTATTTAATCCCCTTAAAATTATACATTTTCAAATTTATATTAATCGTAATTTAAAACAACCCTTTGGCTCTCATCGTTCAATAGAGTCTAAAAATCACATAAAATCTATTCTTCATTAAATACTCTTTTATACTTTTTTGGAGTTTATTAAAAAAATATTGTTTCATACAATGAAACTATATCACCCTTAATTAACAGATATAATAGCGTATTTTATGTTTACTGAATTAATTTAAAATTTAATTAGTCATAACAGAAGAAAAAAGTATTGTAATCGGTGTGATTTTTAAAACCAAATATTTTACCAAGATTTGAATTAATTGGCCTCAACAATTATTCACTTTAATTGATATTTTACGAATTAATTGAAAACTGTCACATATTTTTCGACAAATTTAGAAAACATATCCCACCATTGATAGAATTTAAATCAATCATCGGCGAAAAACTTTCAAAGATATGATACCTGATTTACCCTTAAAATTCACTATTGACAATTATTTAATCCTTAATATAAAGTTCTAAAATAATGTTAAAAAAACGATTAATTTATATCTTATTTCGAAAATCGTATTTAGAAAAACTTATTGCGTTAATCCATTTTAGAGATTAATTTTTTAATAATTAACTTAGCGTGCTCCCGTGAATTCTCAATAAACCATTTATTCGTTTTAAAGCCTCCACAAATAACTCCTGCAAGGAAAACCCCTCGAACATTAGTCTCCATAGTTTCAGGATTGTACGTGGGTGTTCTATCAACATCTTTTCCTATTTCTATGCCTATGGAAGTTAGAAATTTAAAATCTGGCTGATACCCCGTCATCGCAAGAACAAAATCATTGACAAGAGTTAACTTTTGGTCGGGAGTTTTAATGTCAATCTCTTGCTCCCGAATCTCAGTGACAACTGAATTAAAATAGGCAGTTATCGTTCCTTCTTCTATCCTATTTATAATATCTGGACGAGCCCAATACTTCACATTACTCCCTATTTCACTCTCACGAATAATCATCGTTACCTTCCTTGCTCCTTTCCTGTAAGTATCTAGAGCCGCATCCACTGCCGAATTAGCAGATCCAATAACCGCTATATTCATACCGAAATAAGGATGGGCCTCTTGATAATAATGTTTTACTTTTGGCAGAGATTCACCAGGGATATTCAATAAAAAGGGCAAGTCATAAAACCCAGTTGCCACAATAATTGAAGTTGCTTGATACAGGGTTTTTGATGTCTCTAAATAGAAGATTTCGTCTTCTTTGGTCACTTTAAGTATTTCTTCAAACAAATTAACCTTTAAATCCCAAGCAAGAGTTACCCTTCTGTAATATTCTAATGCTTCAGATCTCGTAGGTTTAGGACTGTTTGAAATAAAGGGTACTTCACCTATTTCTAATTTATCTGAAGTAGAGAAGAAGGTCATGTTTCTTGGATAACAATAAATTGAATTAACCAAGGTCCCTCGATCAACAATCAAACTACTTATTCCTGCTTTTTTAGCTTCTATGGCACAAGTAAGGCCAATCGGGCCAGCGCCAACAATTAAACAATCTACATTCAAAATCGATATACTTTATGTGGTGTAATACAATAATCTAAGCTAACATCATGTTCCTCAACATACGGAATTAAATCAACCAGGCCACTCATGCATAAGCCAATCTTTTGTATCTTCAAATAACTAATCTTGTTCAATAATTCATCATAAAATCCCTTTCCATATCCCATCCTATTCCCTTTCTTATCCACAACCAATAACGGCACAAGTATTGCCTGTAAATCATTAATAGAAGCAAAGTTCTCATTAAATGGTTCAGGAATACCGTAGTTATTGACTTGAATTTTATCAGTCGACTTATAAGTATGATGGGACATACTCCTCTTGTGAAAATCTATTTTGGATATCAAAACCCTACGCCCAAAGGCCCAAGAAGCTTGAATAATGGTTTGTGTTTCTGGTTCTTTATTTTTTTCTATGGTAAGGTAGGTATGAAAACAATGAATATTGAGATGCTCCATCAATGCCAAACAGTGATTTTGAATCTGATGATTTCGCTTGATATACACCTGAGCATCGAGCATCCTTCGATACATTAAAATATATTTTCTTAATTCCTTTTTTGAACTTACTCCTCCCAAAACAAATTAAATGAAAATTCAAAAGGTTCAAATTCATCCAAAAGATCTTTAATAAGACTTGTGTTATTAAAATAAAAATTTAAATAATTTTCACTCCGTTCTTGAAGGGCCCCATTAGGGAATAATTGGTCTTTAACAAACTCTATCTGGCCTAATCCTATTTCATGCTTTTTTTCTAATGCTTTTTTAAGTTTTTTCGCAATATGATCTAACACTTTTAAAGCTTTCACTTGTTCTGAACCAACATAACCCACCAAAGATTGATCTATCAACTCTGCCTTCATTTTTATTGTTTTAAACAACTCAATGAATAACTGCTTTTGGTCATTTAAAGAAGATTGATGGATGCTCAGACGATTTAAATATTCTCCTTTCAATTGCACCTTACTGCGAAATAGTTCTTCATCCGTGATCCCTAATTTTTTTATCTTCTTAGCAATATTTTGATGAATAATCATCCCAAAATTTCGAGGCATTAAAATAGGGAATTCAGTCTTATAATGATCAAAAACTCCTCTTAATTGTAACCAATAAATAATCTCTGAAGGTCCTCCTAAATAGGCTAGATTTGGTAATATCATCTCTTGATAAATAGGCCTCATAATTACATTGGGACTAAATCTCTCTGGGTAATGTTCAATCTCGGAAAGAATCTCCTTTTTTGAAAATTTAATATTTGCCCCTAAAACTTTAAAATTTTCTCCTTCACAAATAATCCGTCTTCGAAAAGCATCGAGATAAAAAAAATTAATCGGCCTACTAAATGCCTGTAATTTGTATCCCAAATTGATCAACTTCTTATTGGTTTCATTTACTCTCTGATATGCATTTTGATTGAGAATATCATCTTTTATTACAGTAGCAAACTGGGCCTTTAATTGACTATCATCACCATCAACCACTACTAACCCTTCAGATCCAAAAAGTTCATTTACATAAAACCGTACTGAATCTGCTAAGGTTTGAAATCGACCATAGGCTTTTTCAAACAACTCAACTCTCTCATCTATCTGATTTAGCACATCAGCCAATGAGGAAGGATCAAATCTTCCTACTGCTCCAGTCTGTTTTGACGCCCACTGGTATTTATTCCCAAACATTTTGAAATAACTAATTTCTTCAAAATCATGATCCTCCGAAGCCATCCAATAAACAGGAACAAAATGAAAATCAGGATAATATTCTTTAAGCTTTTTTGATAAATTTATGGTAGTAACAAGTTTGAATAAAAAGTAAATTGGCCCTGTAAATATATTCAACTGATGACCCGTAGTGACGGTAAAGGTGTTTGATTCTGAAAGGCTTTGAATATTTTCTGTAAGTATTGATGCACATTTTAATTCATTATACTGCCTACTTAAGGTCTCGACCAGTTTCCTCCTTCTTTTAGTACTGAATCCCTTTTTGATGATTGCAGATTTAAAGGATTCAATTTTAGGCTCCCATTCAAAAAATTCTTTCAACGTATCTTTCCCCTCGATATAATCTAAAAACATCTCAGAAAAAGAGCCTACTTTTCGGAATGGTATCTGTGTTTTTTTCATTATTAAATTAACCTTTTATCGGTTTTGCATACAAATCAAAAGCGGATGCAGATGTAATTACCACTTCACAAAAATCGCCTATCCTAAGATAACCGTAATCCGATCTTATCAGTACTTCATTATCTACTTCAGGAGAATCATGCTCGGTACGCCCCACATATTGTCCCCCTTCAAATCGATCAATTAATATGCGGTATTTTTTACCCACTTTTTCAGCATTTATTTCTTCTGAAATACCCTCTTGTAATTTCATAATTGCCTCTAAACGTTGTTGTTTAACCTCATCGGGAACATCATCTTTCATCGCATAAGAATGAGTATCTTCCTCATGAGAATAGGTAAAGACACCTAACCTTTCAAATCTATTTTTCTTAACAAAATCCATCATCTCCAAAAATATTTCTTCCGTTTCGCCCGGATGACCGACGATTAAGGTCGTTCTAATTGCAATTTTAGGAATTTCCCTTCTAATCGCACTCAAAAAATCCTCTGTTTTCTCCCTAGTCGTACCTCTTCGCATCAGTTTGAGCATATGAGTTGATCCATGCTGTAAGGGTAAATCAAGATAATTGCAAATGTTCCCCCTATTAGCCATCACCTCCAAAACTTCCATCGGAAATCCAGTAGGAAAAGCATAATGAAGTCTGATCCAATCGATACCTTCGACATCTGCCAATTGGTCCATCAAATCAGCAAGGGCTCGCTTTTTATAAATGTCTAATCCATAATAAGTTGAATCTTGAGCAATTAATAAAATCTCCCTGACCCCATTTTTGACTAAATTTTTTGCTTCCAAAAGAATATCCTCAATGGGTTTTGAAATGTGCTTTCCACGCATCAAAGGAATGGCACAAAAAGAGCAGGGCCGATCACAACCCTCGGATATTTTCAAATAAGCATAGTGGTTTGCAGTCGTGGTAATCCGTTCTCCCAGCAATTCATCCTTATAGGTTGCGCTGAACCTTTTAAGCAGCATAGGAAGATCCGTTGTACCAAACCAGCCATCTACGTTTTGAATTTCTTTTTGAATTTCTGATCTGTAACGTTCCGAGAGACAGCCGGTAACAAAAACTCTCTCTATCTTACCCTCGTCTTTTGCCTCTACATATCTCAGTATCGTATCTATAGACTCTTGTTTTGCATTATCAATAAACCCACAGGTATTGATTACAACTACATTGGCATCATCCATCTCTGACTCATGAGTAGCATCAATTAAATTACCTCTCAATTGAGTCAGCATAACCTCTGAATCCACGATATTCTTGGAGCACCCAAGTGTAACAATGTTTACCTTATCTTTTTTTCTTCCTTTGGTCTTCACAATACAATAAGTTTTTTGCAAAGCTAATACAAATGGAGTCGCTTAAGTGTCTTAGATGAACATCCATTCACTAACTTTGCCAATGATGCGATTTTGTTTATCCTTTTTAAGTCTTGGCCTTTGCCTCTTAGAATCATGCAATGAAATTGAGGATTGCACATTGGATCCTTATGACAATTATGCCGTGGCCACATTTGATGTATTAAACAATGTGAATCAACTCGTTGTTTTTGATTCAATTATTTTAGAGGGCTATGGTCGATTGCTACGAGATCAAGATACACTCGTAAGTATGCTTCTCCCTTTACCTGTTAAGGATAACAAGGCTATTTTTCATTATTATACAGATAGTGTCCTTTATTCATTAGCCATTAATTATAAAAGTCAACCCCTCATTTATGACCTTTCTTGTGAGGCTACCATTAGGTATTACGACCTAGACACAAGCTATCATTCTTTTGATTCACTGGTAATTGTTGGATCAGAAATTCACCTCGATTATGTCCCTATCAATTTTGAAATCTATCTATAACATTCTTTTACTAATACTCCTTCCCTTTATTGGGATCAGTCAAGTAGTAGATACTGTACGGGTTAAGCCAGATTGGAAGCCATCAAGGTTACATGTTGGTGTAGATGTATCTCGATTGATAGGAACAGCTATTAAGACCCATAAAAATTCTGTCGGTGGCATGATCGATCTTGATTTTCACCGATTTCTCTTCGCCGTTGAGAGTGGTGTAGAAGAAATCTCCCGAATAAAAACATACAAATATACCAACCAAGGAACTTTTTTAAAATGGGGCATCGATTACAATCTCATCCCCCACAATAAATATAGAAATATGATTTCATTAGGTTTAAGACATGCACAAAGCAGATTTTCTGACGAATTAAAGTTTAAAGAGGAAAATGATTGGTTAGGTACTCAAGACTTACAATTTTCCAATAAAAATGTTAAATCCAATTGGACAGAAATACTATTAAGACTGAATGTGAGAGTTTGGAAAACCCTTTTGCTAGGCTCTGTTCTGCGCATAAAAATGATGAAAAATGTTTATACCCCTAATCAATTCATCTCTTTTGATATACCTGGTTGGGGAAGAAATTGGAAAAGTGGGACCAATGAAAAAACGGCCAACATGGGATTCAGTTATTATCTAATTTATAATTTCTCTTATCGAGAAAAAAAAATCCCCACCAGAAAAATAAAATAAAAGCTTTTTAGAGAAATTTAGCGTCTTCAATAATGTCAATGCCCATCTTCTCGTTAATTAATTTTAAAACTTTAGCCTTTGACATGTTCAATTCTTGTTTTAGTGGCGCTGAATTCATGTTGACATAGAGGGTCTTTTTTTTTATGAATATTCTGGCCGTACGACTTGCTATAGTAGGTCCCATTAGTTCTTGCCAAATACCTTTAAGCTTATGCTCATTCAGTTTTCCATCTAGCTTTTCTTCTTTTAAATATTTTCCAATAGCCTCTCTTAAGCTTTGTGTACTGTCATGTTGCATAACTATTCACCTTTCCATTTTCTATTTCAAATATTTTAGTTTTGTATTTATCCCTCACAAGCAAAGATGTCCTTTCTTTTCGTGCATCTGTGATAAAAACTTGACCAAATCTTGTCGAATCAGTTAGTAATGCAGTAAGTCTTTCTATGCGCTCATCATCGAGTTTATCAAAAACATCATCCAAAAGTAACAACGGCTTTTTTTGCGTTACTTTAGCCAAATAATCGTATTGCGAAAGCCTTAAAGCAATTAAAAAACTTTTTTGCTGCCCTTGTGATCCAAATTTTTTTAAGGGTTGCCCATCCATTAAAAAGGAATAATCATCCTTATGTGACCCTATATTTGTCCGTTGAGTCAAAATGTCTTTCTTTCGACTTTCTAAAAAAGTATGCTCAAAATCATCTGCTAACACTTGAGATTGGTAAGTCATCGAACAAGTTTCTCGTTCAAAAACAATCAATCCTTCATTGGTACTTAAAAAAGGAATAAAATTGTTTACAAAATCAATGCGTACTTGGCTCAAGCTTTTGGACAAATTGATCAATTGAGTGTCATATGTATCCAAAAGAGATTTGTTGGACGCATTTAATTGGCCCTCTATTCCTCTTAATAACGCATTCCTCTGACTCAAAATTCTGTTATGAATCAACAGATCTGCTAAATAATCTTGATTGTATTGGGCAATACAACCATCTATCCACTTTCTGCGAACCTCACTTGACTCTCTAATTAAATCAATATCATATGGAGTACTTAAAACTAAAGGTAATTTACCAATATGTTCGATAATCCGTTCATAAGGCGATCCATTTAACTTGATCAACTTTTTTTTTTTTTAACTCATGGTAACAAATCACCTCATAAGTTTCGCCATCATTTTCAAAACACCCATTAATTAGAAAATACAATGCCCCTTTTTTAATATTTTGATTATCTGTATTTACAAAAGCAGTCTTGGTGAAGGTTAAATAATGTAAAGCATCTAATAAATTCGTTTTCCCAGTACCGTTTTGACCCAGTAATAATTGAATCCCATCCGTAAATTCTAAGGTCAAATTTTCGTAATTCTTAAAATTTTGAAGTGCAAGTGCTTTGATTTTCATTAAATTTGAAGGCCCGTGAATTTTAATTATTTTTACTCCCGATATATTGTAAAAAGCAAATTAAAGAATTTTATAAGAGTGTAGGTGAAATGGTAGCGAAAACAAAAAAAAATAATAAAATAACTTTTTCTAAAAAAACATATTTGAATTGGTATGAACAAATGTTGTTAATGCGAAGATTTGAAGAAAAGGCAGGACAATTGTATGGGCAACAAAAAATAAGAGGGTTTTGCCATCTATACATTGGTCAAGAAGCCTGTGCAGCAGGTTCTGTTTCTGCTCTTATCAAAGGAGATAAATATATTACCTCTTACCGAGATCATGCCCATCCTATTGCCCTAGGTACAGATCCCAAATATATCATGGCTGAATTATTTGGCAAATCGACCGGCATTTCTAAAGGAAAAGGAGGTTCAATGCACATGTTCGACAAAGAAGTAGGTTTTGTAGGTGGACACGGAATTGTAGGTGGTCAAATTCCTCTTGGTGCTGGACTTGGCTTCGCAGAGAAATATAGAGGTACTGGCAACTTATGCATCTGCTACATGGGAGATGGCGCCGTAAGACAAGGTGCTTTTCACGAAGCGTTAAATTTGGCCATGATACAAAAAACTCCTGTTATTTTTGTGATAGAAAATAATGGTTATGCCATGGGAACCTCAGTAGCAAGAACCTCCAACGTCACCGAACTTTATCAATTAGGGGAAGCCTATGATATTCCTTCTGCGGCAGTTGACGCCATGAGTGTCGAGGCCGTCCACAATGCTGTTACAGAAGCTGCAACACGTGCTCGAAGTGGTAATGGACCCACATTACTTGAATTTAGGACGTATAGGTACAAGGGACATTCCATGTCAGACCCAGCCAAGTATAGAACCAAAGAAGAAGTTATATCGTACAAAGATCGAGATCCTATCGAACAAATAAAAAAAGTGATATTAAGTAAAAAATATGCTTCCGAAGAGGTGCTCAAAGATTTGGACCTAAAACTAAAGAAACGCGTAGCTGAGGCTGTAATTTTTGCCGAAGAATCTCCTTATCCTGACGCCTCAGATGCCTATGAGGACGTTTATAAAGAGAAGAATTATCCTTTTGTTTTAGAGTAATCCCCAAATCACATTATTAATTACCTTTGTAAGTTGAAAATAAATTTACTCAAATGGCCAAGTCCAAGAATAAAGAATCAAAAGGATTAGATCTGATTGAAAATTCTGAAGAAATAATCAATAAAACAGAAGCTTTTTTAAACGATAAAAAAAACCAAAATATCGTATTTATTTCAATTGGTATTTCCAGTTTAATTTTCCTTGCTTTCATGGGCTTTTCACACCTAAAAAAAAATAATAATATTGAAGCACAAGAAGAGATGTTTCAGGCTGTCTACTACTTTGAATCGGATAGTATTGGCTTGGCACTTAATGGAGATGGTAACAATTATGGATTTTTGGATATTATTTCGCTCTATTCAGGAACGGATGCTGCCAACTTGTCTAACTTTTATGTTGGTGCTATTTATCTGCGGTTAAAAGATTTCAATAATTCCATAAGATACCTCAAAAATTTTTCTAGCCAAGATTTTCTATTACAAGCTAGAGCTTATGCATTGATAGGAGATGCCTATATGGAATTAGATAACTTTGAAAAGGCGAGTAATTATTTTAAAAAAGCATCAATGCATAATTCTAACAAAGATTTTTCTCCTTATTATTTGAACAAGTATGCCCTTGCTTTGGAATTAAAAGGTGATTTGAACGAAGCTATCATCGCACATGAAATAATAATAAATGATTACAAAACTTCCATATTATTTCAGGAAGCTCAAAAAGAAAAAGCAAGATTAGAAGGATTAATTGTAGAATAACTATTCCCACCTCAAAACAAGAAATCAAAGCAAGGCAATTTTTTTCTTATTCCTATTAATATGGCCAGTACGATTAAAAATTTAAGTGAAGCCAACGTCGGTAATCTCCAAGACATCAAATCGAAAAAATTTGGCATTGTGGTTTCAGAATGGAATAATGAGATCACCAATGCTCTAATGTCAGGTGCCGTTGAAACCTTACTTAAATATGGTGCTAAAAAAGAAAATATCATCATAAGAAATGTCCCCGGTAGTTTTGAATTGACACTAGGTGCACAAACATTAGCACAAATCCAAAATATTGATGCCGTGCTCTGTCTAGGTTGTGTAATACGAGGTGAAACAGCACATTTTGACTTTATATGTAATGCCGTTGCCCAAGGCATTACTACTTTAAACATAAAATTTCATAAACCTGTTGTGTTTGGAGTGCTAACTACCCATACATTGCAACAGGCCATCGACCGTTCCGGTGGAAAGCATGGAAATAAGGGAGATGAGGCGGCCATGACCGGAATTAAAATGTTGGATATTATACGAGGGAATGAAAATTTTTAAGTTCGGGGGTACCTCAGTTGGCACGCCAGATCGCATGAAACATGTTGCCGAATTGATTACTGCTGACAAAGAAAAAAAAATCATTGTCTTATCAGCCATATCAGGTGCTACTAACGCCTTAGTGGAAATTAGTGAACTTTTCCAATCAGGAAATATTAATGGTTCGATCGCTCGATTAGAACAATTAAGAGCAACTTACAATCCATTTATAGAAACTCTGCTCTCTAAAACATCAAGTAAAGAAAAGGCTTCCAAAATAGTTAATCAATATTTTGATGAAATGCATCGGCTCATTCATCAGACTTTTTACAAACAGATTCCTAAAATAATCATTGTTAATGGTGAATTGATCTCAACCCATCTTTTCCAAATATATTTAAATGAACGATACCCTAGTTGTACCACGTTAATTTCAGCTTCGGAATTTATGTATCTCAATGAGTCAGGAGAGCCTAATATGGAATTAATTTCAGCTAAGTTAGATAGTTTGCTCAAACAAAATATTGCTTATAAATTACTTGTCACACAAGGTTTTATTTGTCGAAATTATTCGGGAGGTATTGATAATCTAAATCGAGGCGGCAGCGATTACAGTGCAACCATAATAGGTGCAGCACTTAAAGCCGAAGAAATCCAAATTTGGACCGATATTGATGGTATGCATAATAATGATCCAAGAATCGTAAACAACACTAAACCTATCTATAATTTATCTTTCGAAGAAGCCGGAGAGTTAGCTTATTTTGGAGCAAAGATTTTACATCCGAATTGTATTATCCCTGCACAACAATTTGATATACCTGTTAGAATAAAAAATACTTTGAAGCCCATGGCCCATGGTACACTTATTACCTCAGATCAGAATCCTGAAACAGTAAAGGCAATTGCTGCTAAAGACGGGATTACAGCAATTAAAATCAAATCCTCAAGAATGATTTTAGCTTATGGTTTCCTTAGGAAAGTTTTTGAAGTTTTCGAGCATTATCAAACACCCATTGATATGATTACTACCTCGGAAATTGCCGTATCTGTTACAATAGATACACCTAAATTTCTCAATCAAATTGTTAAGGATCTCCAAAAATATGGAAAAGTAGAAGTTGATCGCAATCAAACAATAATTTGTATCGTAGGAGATATGGTCGGAGAGCATAAGGGTGTCAGCAGTGACATTTTTAAGGCTCTTGAAGACCTTCCTATTCGAATGATCTCTTATGGTGGGAGTAGAAACAACATTTCTATTCTTGTTAAAGATAATCTAAAGGAAAAAACTTTGAAAGCCTTAAATAAGCAATTGTTTAACTAAAATTAATCTCCCTAATTATTTCTCATGGGCTATAATAAACCCCTGACGAGGTATTATTTAATCCTCCCGTAACTGATTTCAACACATTCACCTCTTCTCTCAATTTCAAAACTGCCATAAAACTAAAATTTAATGCTTCTTTAAAATTAATAATCTCTCTTTTTGGAACTACTACCTTTACGCCTAAAGCCCTTTCGATAGCCCGAATCAAAGTTTTATTATATACCCCTCCACCCGAAAGGAGAACATTATTAAAAACTGTTTCCGAAAGGCTCTCTGCAATTTGATCTCCAACAAATTTACAAAAGGTAAATGCAAGATCCTGTGGACTTTCTTGCTCAGGTAATTTATTCAAAACCTCTTTTTCCACCCATTCATTACTAATTGATTTTGGCCCCTTTTTTTGATAAAAAATAGGGGTTCTTAAAGATGCATACCATGATTTTAATAAATTCCCTGAACTTGCCATTTTCCCATCTTGATCAAATGATAACCCCATACGATTGGCAATTTTATTTAATATCTGATTACAAGGTGCTACATCAAAAGCCCGCGGAGAGCCTTCACAGTTGATAGTTAAATTTGCAATCCCCCCTAAATTTATGCATACATCATAATCTGAAAATAGATGTTTATCCCCTATGGGCACTAGTGGGGCGCCAGTACCACCTAATAAAACATCCTTGGATCTGAAATCCGATATAGTCGGTATCTTAGCATAACTTGCAATGGCTTGACCACTGCCAATCTGAATGCTATATCCTCCTTTTGGATCATGAAAAACCGTATGCCCATGCGATCCTATTACATATGGGTGATATTGATGCCGCTGACAAAAGGCCCTAATCATTTGACCTATCCAAATACCCAATCTTACATCTAACTCAGAAAGTTCCCTGCCGGAAAACTCTACTACATTTCTCAATTGTGAGTAAATATCCTCTGGGAATGGAATAGTCTCTCCTGTCAAATTTTGAAATTGCCATTTTGACTCGATGTATTTAAAGTCACAATAACATATATCTAACCCATCCAGCGAAGATCCGGACATTACACCAATTGCTGATATTTCATTCATTATATTTGTTAATTAAACCTTTATTTTTTGAGTAGCAAATCAAATTTCATAATTGATATTGGAAATAGCCGTATAAAGTCCTCAGAAGTTCAAGATAATAAAATTTTAGAATCGAAAACTTGGGAGCAATTAGAGTCGTTGGTGGAAGCCCTTCCAAAAAATAAAAAAACTATTGTCTGCTCGGTAAAGCATAATTCAGAGCAAATAAAGAATATTTTTGGGGATGAGGTCTTTATTTTCAATAACCATTCAAAATTGCCCATTGAAATTAACTATTATAGCCCGCAAACCCTTGGTTGTGATAGAATTGCGAGCGCTGTGGGTGCTCAATACCTTTTCCCATCAGAAGATCTACTAATCATTGATGCTGGCTCCTGTATTACCTATGACCTTCTAATAAAAAATAGTTTTGAGGGAGGACTCATCAGTCCTGGATTCAAAATGCGGCTAAGGGCTATGCATGAAATGACAGGACAACTGCCTGATTTAACCGAGCAAAGTGATCAATATACATGGGAGTTAATCGGAAAATCAACTGCCTCGTGCATGATTTCTGGAGCAAGAAATGGTTTAAAAAATGAAATGAATGGAATTATCTCTCAATTAAAAGAAAAATATGCGGCTTTAAGGATATTAATGACAGGGGGCGATGCAGTACTTTTTGAAAACAACTTAAAAGATAGCATCTTTGTGCGCTCAAATTTGATCCCTTTAGGATTAAATCAAATTTTAATCAATAATGAGGATATTTAAATATTCATTTGCCTTGTTCATTATGCTGTTTTGTCTGAAAGGCAATAGCCAACACGTAGCAAGCACTTACGCAATTTACGGAGTTGGTGAACTAAATAACAATGCCCTTGCTCACAACCAGGCCATGGGAGGTCTTGGCACTGGTATGCCCCATAGGTTTAACATAAATCTTAAGAATTCAGCATGGCTTACTAATAACCAGTTTAGCTCCTTTAATATAGGACTCCAGGGAGAAGATAGAACCTTTAAAAGCGAGTTAGAAAGTGGATCTAAAAAGACTGGGAGCATCAAAAATATGGTTTTTTTTGTCCCCCTGTTGAACGGTAAATGGGGCTCCGCCATTTCCTTACTTCCTTTCAGCTCTGCAGACTATCAACTTGCGGGCAGTACTGAAATCGCCAATGCAATCCCATCGGAAAATATAAGTAATACATTCATAGGAAGCGGAGGCCTTTCCCAATTTGCTTGGTCAAATGGATATCGTATTTTTAAATCCACAAGTATAGGTTTTAATTTCATGTACGTATTTGGTGCGATCGACAGAAAAATTCAAAGCTCTCTGGCCGCGGACTCAAGTAGCATTGGATATTATACCCAACTATCAAACAATGAAACCTACAAATCAGTGCTGTTTTCCATCTCTATGGCTCAAAAAATTACTTTTAGCAAAAAAAATGAGATGACCTTTGGGCTTACCTATCAGTATTCGGGTCAACTTAAAGGTTTAAAAAATTCATCCCTATCGCGCTATTTAGAAAACAATTTTACACAGGTGGGATCCCCCATATCTGTCTCCAGTGAAGAAAGTATCTCTTTCGATTTACCCAAAAAATTAAGCTTTGGTGTTTCCTATGGCTTAATCGATAAATATAGAATTGGACTAGACATCAACCTAGCCAACTGGACTTCAAATGAATTTAATAATACATCGATCCAAAATACTCAAGAATTTATTCTTGGAGGTGAAATAACCCCTGATAACAGGAATGTTACCCGTTATTTAATGCGAGTAACTTACCGCTTTGGCTTTAACTATTGTAAATTACCTTATTTAGTTCAAAACAACAGTATTGACGAGTTTGGCATTAATTTTGGTGCATCATTTCCTGTGGCTGGTTTATCAACACTAGACCTTGCCATTAAATTTGGTGAAAGAGGAACCATTGAAAATGGACTTATCAATGAATCTTTTACACAAATTGTTTTGGGTTTGACAATTAATGAAAAATGGTTTATCAAAAGAAAATACAATTAATTAATCCACTAGAAGAAAATGAATAAATTAACAACTACATTCCTATTATTAAGTTTAGTAAGTAAAACCGTTTTTAGCCAGTCAGGATGGAATTGGGGCGAACAAATTGATATTGCCAAAGAGAAGAATGCCATTTATACTGATTTGGTCAAAGTAAAAAAATATAAAGAATCGATAGAGGCGCACACTTGGCTTATCGAAAACACACCTGATTTAAATGAATCGCTTTATCAAAATGGTGCGAAAATTTATAGTGGATTGGCAAGTAATGAAATAGATAAAATTCAGAAAGCTATTTATCAAGCAAAAGCTTTGGAAATGTATGATTTGAGAATTAAATATTTTGGCAATGAAGCCTCAATTTTAAACCGAAAAGCTTTTCCTGCCTACAAATTTTACAAAGGGGATAAATCAAAATATAATGAATTAATGGATTTGTTCGAAAAAACTTTCACTCTAAATGGTGCCAATTTCTCAACCAATAACTTTGTCGCTTATATGGACATAGTGCGCAGATTTAAAGCCACTGGAGGAGTGATATCTGATGAAAAAGTGCTAGATATTTATACAAATTTAACCGATGTTTTAGATGATAAAATCGCCTCCTCAAATAACCCGGCTTCTCTGGAAAAAGTAGCTGAAAATATCGACAAACTTTTAACATTGACCATTGATTTGAGTTGTGATTATGTTGAAAGTTTGTTAGGCCCTAAATTGGCAGAAACAGGAGATTTGAAAATCGCCTCAAAAATATTTAAACTCATGCTTCAAAATAAATGTACGGATCGGACTTTAGCTTTCGAAGCGGCAAAAATTGTTAACCAAAATTCCCCTGATTATGCGATATCAAAATTCTTAGCCTCGCGTGCTTCAAAAGAAAATGACCGACAAAGCGCGATTCAATTTTATAATCAAGCCATAGCTCTGACAAAAGATGCAACTAAAAAAGCGGAAATTTATTTGAGCTTAGCCAAAATTGATTACAAAGCGGGTTTAAAAAGTAATGCGAGAAGTAATTGCAGAAAGGCCCTTTCAGCTGACCCTTCCATGAATGAAGCTCATGTGCTAATCGGAAACCTATATTTATCAAGCTTTGAAGAATGTAAGCAAGGAGAATACAAAACAGTCGACTATTCCATCTTTATCGCTGCTCATAATGCCTTTAAAAAAGCTGGAGATTTCGAGAACATGAAAAAGTCAGAAAACCTATTCCCATCTATCACCGATATTTTCACAGAGGAATACACAGAGGGCCAATCTATTAAAATTGATTGTTGGATTAATGAAAGTGTTATATTACAAAAGAGACCTGAAAATTAGATTTTATCCAAAAACGAATTTCAAACTTTTGTTTACTCGTTTAAATGTTTTAATAATACTTTTTGTTATCGTTGCACAAACTTCTTGCGAGAGCAGAAAAGAATTGCTCAACCAAGAAATATACAACGGCCCTACTATGAAAATGGCGAATATAAATACCATGATGACTGACTCAGGTAAGTTAATCCTACGTCTAAGGGCCCCCGATCAATTGCAATTTAAAAATGGTAATAAAAGTTGGCCCTCGGGGCTAATTTTAGAATATTACTCTACCCCTGAGAAGCCAGCCTTTACTTTTCGTTCGAACTTGGCCGATTTCAATGCTAAAGGCAATCTATACAAAGGAGAAGGAAATGTGATAGTTAAGAATCTAGAAACTGGTGATCAACTCAACACAGAATTATTGTTTTGGAGCCCTGGAGAAGAAAAATTTTACACCGATAATTTTGTAACTATTATTTCGGAAGGTGAAGTTCATACTGGTAAGGGCTTATCTGCCAATCAAGATTTTTCATCCTATAAAATCTTAGAACCTGCCGGAACGATCCAGATCGAAGAAGATAAAATATAACTAATAATAATCGCAGATTTGACTCGAAAAAATACAATTATTTTGTACTCAGCCATGGGATTTTTCCTAATTGGACTTTACGAAGCCTTTTTTTTGGAAATTGAAAATTCCTACGGCATTTTCATGTTTGGCATTGCTCTTTTATTCTTTTACCAATATAGGAAAAATATGCGAAGAAAAACTTCCAATAAAGCAAAGAAGGGAATAATAAAAAAATCTAAAAGCCGATGATAGTAAATCCTCTAATAATGGTTTGTACATGCTTAATTTTTTCTGGATTCTTTTCTGGTATGGAAATCGCTTATATCTCTGCAGATAAATTAAGAATTGAAATATTATCTCAAAAAAAAGGGTTAATTGCTGCTGTTTTGGCTTATTTTCAAAGACATCGTGCCCGCTTTTTATCAACTACATTGGTCGGTAATAATTTAGCCTTAGTCTTGTACGGAATCCTTATGGCAAATTTACTTGAGCCTATAATTATCAATATCCTCCCCAATTGGTTAGATACTCCAATCATTGTATTAATAATACAAACATTGATCGCAACATTTATAGTATTAATCACTGCCGAATTCCTTCCAAAGAGTCTCTTTTTGTTAAACCCTGACACCTTACTTCAAATATTTTCTCTACCCATGATGGGACTTTACATATTAATGTCTCCATTAGTTTGGATGGTAGAAAACATTTCGAAATTCATTGTTACTAGAATTTTTCAACTTTCCTACGCTGAAAATCAATCTTTATTTGCCCTGACTGATCTCAACAACTATTTAAAGAATAATACAGAACATTCTGAAATAAAAAATCAAGAGATCGATATAAAATTTTTTAATAATGCGATTGAATTCAAAGAAATTCAAGTTCGTGAATGTATGATTCCTAGAACAGAAATTATCGCAGTCGACATAAATGATGATCTTATTAAACTTAGTGCCGCTTTTATTGATAGTGGCCACTCCAAAATCGTGGTGTATAAGGAAAATATTGACAATGTTATTGGCTATTGTCATTCTTTAGAAATGTTTAAAAAGCCGAAATCTATAAAGGACCTCTTATCTACAATATTAATTATTCCTGAAACGATGCCAGCTAATGAACTTTTGGTCAAACTTATTGCTGAACAGAAAAGTTTGGCGATAGTAGTGGATGAGTTTGGAGGTACAGCAGGTTTGGTAAGCATAGAAGATGTAATGGAAGAAATATTTGGTGAGATAAGAGATGAACATGACGATGAATTTCTGGTTGAGCAAAAAATAGCAGAAAACATTTTCCTACTTAGCGCAAGACATGAAATAGATGCCCTCAATGAAAAATATAATTGGTCCTTACCTGAGGGGGATTATGATACCTTGGGAGGTCTTATTCTGGCCGAAAATGAGGACATTCCTGCTATCCAAGATGAAATTGGTATCGGCCATTTTCTTTTTCAAATTATTACCATGGAGGACAATAGAATCGATCAAGTTCGACTTACAATACAAAATTATAAGGATCCATTGTAAATCAATGTTTTAGATCGTTTTTATATTCCATTCAATAGGCTATTTTTGCGTTCCTTGTTTTAAACAAAAAATAATATGGCGTTGATTAATACACTTAGACAAAAAGCTGGTAAAATCGTTGTCGGTTTTGTTGCTTTCTCTATGTTCTCATTCATTCTTACGGATTTGTTTCAAGGAAATTCTTTTTTTAATGGCAGGTCTGACGAAATCGGTGAAATCAATTCTCATACCATTACATATCCTCAATTTCAACAAAAAGTTGATGAACTCTCTCAAAATTTTCAATTGAATACTGGTAGAAGCCCATCATCTGAGGACTTAGAACAAATTAGACAGCAGGCATGGCAACAGTTTATAATTGAGAATGTGTTTGATGAACAGTATGCTGCCTTAGGCTTGGAGGTTACGACTCCCGAACTTATAGACATGGTTCAGGGAACAAATATTCATCCTCAAATTAGACAAATATTTGCAGACCCTAATACAGGGGTATTTAATAAGCAAAATATTATCAGCTTTTTGCAACAACTAAACAATGCCCCACCGCAACAAAGACAATCATGGCTCACTTTTGAAGCTTCTCTCCCTGCAACAAGAAGATTAACCAAATACGAAAATTTATTAGCACTAACTAAATATGCTAACATTCATGAGGCAAAAGCAGCTTATGAAAAAAATGCAACTCTTACTGCTGATTATCTATATATTCCTTTCTACTCTGTTAACGATTCACTAGTAACATTAACAGAACAAGAAATTGAAACATATCTCCGTAAAAATGCAGATGAATATAAAAGAGATGCCACTAAAGATGTCAAATATGTCACCTTCCCAATCACTCCATCGGCAGAAGATACCGCCTTTATAAAGAAAGAAATGATGGCCATCCGAGAAAAACTCGAATCTGGACAAAACGATTCTATCTTCGCCGAAATTAACTCTGATGGAATTACCCCCTTTGGAACCTATAATCCTAATAATTTGCCTTCTTGGTTAAACTTGGATCCAAAAACTCGGAGGGTAGGTTATGTATCTGATCTCATCTTGGCCAATAATGCTTTTAGTGTCTACAAAATAAGTAATATTCAACAAGGGGATGAATTCTATTTACGGGCAAGCCATATTTTGTTTACTGTCAAAAATGAAAATAGTTCAGCTAAGGCCCAAGCCAAAAAAGAAGCACAAACTGTCTTAGCCGAAATCAAAAGGGGTGCTGATTTTGCCGAAATGGCCCGCATCCACGGTACGGATGGTACTGCATCAAAAGGTGGAGATTTGGGCTGGTTTGGTGAAAATTCTGATTTTGATGAGAAATTTAAAGAAGTCTCCTTTTCCAAACAAGGAAAGGGACTCGTACCATATATAGTTGAAACCTCATTTGGCTATCATATTATTAAAGTCACAGAGGCGAAAACCAAAACAATTTACAAAATTGCACATATTGAAAAAGAGCTATTTTCATCGGACCAAACGATAAATACCATTTACCGGCAAGCAGAATTATTTGCTGCAGAGACCTCAAACGAAAATACTTTCTTAGAAACGGCCGATGAAAAAGGTTATAAGATTCGAGAGGCGTTGAAGGTGCAAAAGAATGATAAATCTGTTGGAAGTCTTACAGGGGCTCGCAACATTGTGTTTTGGTTGTTCAATGAAGCCTCCAATAATGAGGTCTCTGAGGTTTTTGAATTAAATGACCGGTATGCTGTAGCCATACAAACTGGAGCACAAAAAGAAGGTACGGCCCAATTAAAGGATGTAAAAAATGAACTAAAAAGAAAATTATTAGACGACAAAAAAGCAGATTTAATTATTTCCCGCCTATCAGAATTAACTGGGTCTTATGAAGAAATAAGTACTGCCTATGGCCCCGGAGGAAAGGTAGGAGTAGCTAATCTAACCTTAATGGACAATAACATTTCAAATATTGGATTTGCTCCTGAGGCTATAGGTCTCGTTTTTTCACTTGAGGAAGAAGAAGCAACCTTCCCTTTTAAAATTCAGAATGGTGTGATTATGCTTACCGTCACAACTAAAACGCCATTAGAAGATCTTAGTGATTACGAGGCTTATAGAAGTGTCGTTCTCAATAAGCAAACAGCAATAAGAAGAAGAGAAGATCCTTTTACCTATCAAAACATCTATAATGCACTTATTGAATCTGTTGAAATTATAGATAATAGACATAAATTTTATTAATCATATCAAAAATTCTAGGCCTAAAACCTATCATTAAATTAGAATTTTTATATTTAGGCCATGAATCGGGACACTGAACAGTTTAAAAAAAAGCTAGAGGCCAACCATGATTTTCCGTGCATTTATATGTTTAAGTTTATTGTCCCCATTAGCAAGAAAGAGGCTCTACTCAATCTGCTACCAAAAGCTACTATCAATATAAAAAGAAGTGCCAGCAGTAAATATGTAAGTGTCACGCTCAGCGTGGAAATGGAATCAAGTGATAAAGTAATTAACATTTATAACCAAGCCTATCAAATAGAAGGCATCATCTCAATATAAATATGTGGAAAGAAGAACATAAAACTCTAACTCGAACTTTTAAATTTAAAAATTTCAGTCAAGCATTTTCATTCATGACGCAAGTCGCCATCGAGGCTGAAAAACTAAATCATCATCCCAACTGGTCAAATGAGTACAATGTGGTAATCATCAACCTTTCTACGCATGATGCAGGTAACACTATCACTGAAAAAGATCGAGAATTGGCAAAAGCCATAGATTGCCTATTAGAAGATGCTGGATAATACCGGCCTTTTTCTAGTACCTACTCCTATCGGAAACCTGGCGGATATGACATTTAGAGCTATTGATGTATTAAAATCAGTAGATCTTATACTAGCCGAAGACACTCGGAAAAGTAGAGTTTTGCTTAAGCACTATGAAATCCATACGCCAATGAAAAGTTTTCATGCTTACAATGAACATCAACAAATTAATGTTATAATCAAAAAATTAGAAGAAGGCATTAAAATTGCCCTAATCTCTGACGCGGGAAGTCCTGGCATTTCTGACCCAGGCTATTTAATTACCAAAGCCGCACTTGATGCTAACCTTCAAATAGAAGCCTTACCCGGTCCGACTGCACTTATTCCAGCACTTGTTAAATCTGGATTACCTAATGATCAATTTGTTTTTGAGGGCTTTCTCCCTAAAAAGAAAGGACGTTCCTCCAAGATCAGTTCATTGAAGAATGAAGAAAGAACTCTCATTTTTTATGAATCTCCGCATCGCATACTCAAAACATTAGTACAGTTTGAAGCTGCATTTGGTAAAGATCGACAAGTATCTGTTTCAAGGGAATTGAGTAAAAAGTTCGAGCAGACAATAAACGGTTCCTTATCTACGGTGCGCGCACATTTTGAAAATAAAAAACCCAAAGGAGAATTTGTCATTGTTTTATCGGGTAACCCCATATAAATGAACTTAGAAAAAATCATTAAAAATGCCCGACTAGCACTTTTAAAAACAGGGGAATGGATTCAAAAAGAGGCCAAATTTTTTGACCTGAATGAAGTAGTTTTTAAAGGTAATAATGACATGGTTTCTTACGTAGACAAAGACGCCGAAAAAAAATTAGTTAATGACTTAAAAACTATCCTACCAGAGGCGGGTTTTATAACCGAAGAGGGTACCATTGATAATGATCAAAAAAAATTTACTTGGATTGTAGATCCCTTAGATGGCACAACTAATTTCATACATGGATTGCCTATATACTCTATCAGCGTTGGACTCTTAAAAGGTACAACTATTGTTGGAGGAATTGTTTATGAATTAAACAAAAATGAACTTTTTTATGCCTGGAAAGGAGGGGGTGCTTTTTTAAACAATAACCCAATCTATGTATCCCCTACAAAGGATTTATCAAATAGTCTTTTGGCAACTGGTTTCCCCTATTATCAATTCAATAAATTAGATAACTATCTATGCATAATCAAGGATTTGATGATTCACTCACAAGGCTTACGTAGACTGGGTAGTGCTGCAACAGATCTTGCCTATGTAGCATGTGGAAGATATGAAGGATTTTTTGAGTACAACCTAAATGCTTGGGATATTGCTGCTGGAATACTCTTAGTCGAAGAAGCTGGAGGCAATGTAACTGATTTCTCTGGAGGAAGTAATTTCCTATTTGGACGAGAATTGATCGCATCAGGAAACATTCATGATACCCTTTTGAAGAGCATTCAAAAATACTGGTAACTTGCTTTAAGCTTTTTTAAAATCACGAATAATTAAAATAACTTCCCCATTGATCCATTTATATTTAATTTTAATTAGCTCAAAATTTAATAATCACAAAAGAAAATATGCCTTCAAATATTCGTACCTCCCTTCTTATTTTGTGCCTCTTCTGGTTTCTCGATTCCAAATTTGTTTTTGCCAATCAAAATCCGCCTATAAAACTCTCTGATGAGGCACAAATCAGCGTTATTACCTTTGGCCCTTACCAAAGAGAACTATGGTCTGCCTTTGGTCATAATGGTATCAGGGTATGTGATCCATTGCACAATATGGATTGGATGTATGACTGGGGTAGATTTAATTTTGAACAGCCCAACTTTTTTTGGAATTTTGCACGAGGACAAATGTTGTACAGTATTGGTCGTACCCAAAAATATCCCAATGTAAAGTCCCACTATATAAAACAAAATCGAAGCATCAAAGAACAAGTACTTAACTTAACTGAGACAGAAAAACAGACTTTTTTTAACTATCTGGAGCACAATAATCTCACTGAAAATAGGACCTATCTTTACAATTATGTCTATGATAATTGCGCCACCAAAATTCGAGATGTAATTCTAAAAATAGTCCCAAAAGCAACCTTAGACCTCTCATTCAAAGTCCCTGAAAAATCGATCAGAGATCTTATGGATGATTATCTCTCTGACCAACCTTGGGGGGATTTTATTATTGACGTCGCCTTGGCATATCCTATCGATGAAGAAGCTACAGGACATACCTATCTCTTCTTACCAGACTATGTCCATTTAGCTCTCGAAGGAGGAACTATTGAGAGTATAGTTGGAACGCTGCCCTTAATCAAAGAATCCATTGTCATCAATGTAATGAAAAATCAAAAACAAACTGTTAGAACATTTACTCCGTTCAATACCTTTGTTATCCTATTTTTTATAGTTGGATTTATCACGAATAAAAATTTTAAGAACAAGAAACGGACACATTGGATAGATATCCTATTATTCTCTACAGTCGGCCTTTTTGGTTGGTGGTTTGTATTCCTCTGGGGAGCTACAACTCATCTTTCGATGTACAACTGGAATTTATTATGGGCGCTTCCCATTCACTTCCCTTTGATTTTTTTTCTTAATCAAACAAAATGGCGAAAGTCCCTCAGCCATATCTATAAATTATTTGCCCTTCTCAATGTATCTCTACTCTTTTTTTGGGCATTAATCCCTCAACCACTTCACCTGGCCCTGATTCCTCTGATCCTCACTCTAATACTCAGAAGTTTTTATATCAGTTACGATTTAAATAAAGTACCTATTAAAAAAAGCTTTAAGTCTTAAATCCAGAAAAAGTTGCCTCCTCAAGCATTCTTTACTATTTTAAAGAACTAATAAAATAAACATCTTATTGATGGTATTTATCCCATTACTCTCGGTATTTTTTTACTAATCCTGTTAATCAGCCTTGCTAAGCTTGATACCTTCATATCATTTATTTTAGTTTGCATATTTTTGGAATTTTTTGTGGGTTATCCCTGGAGGAAACATTGGCAGCTATACAACTCGGAATGGGCGAAACGCTGAGCTCTTTGGTAATGATACTTGGTTTTGGGGCCATGCTCGGTAAACTCATAGCAGAGAGTGGTGCAGCAGATAAAATAACTCATAAATTAGTCACAAAATTTGGACGAAAACATATTCAATCTTCACTAATTTTGGTAGGATTCATCATCGGCATTCCTTTATTTTATACGGTCGGATTTGTCATATTAGTCCCTTTTGACGTAAATAGTATAACCGATCTACAAAAAATTCCAGAAATTCTTGGCAACAGAGGTTACTCAGAAAATGACATTAAAAATATTTGCGGAAATAATTGGATCCAATTTTTACGTAATGCATGGGATAAATAAGCCACTGAAAAAATTGTTTTAAGATAAGTTTTTTCAACTAATATATGTCGTGAATCTACTTTGTAATTTATCAGGTACCTTGATATAAAATATAAAAGGGAAGGCTATCCCTTTTGTAAAGTAATTTGACAGTACAGTTCTCGATCTGATTATGTGAAATTACCAAAGAAAAATAATTAAACCTTTTATTATCCACAATGCAGGACTATGGAAAAAGAATTATAAATTCTTATTACTTTTTTGACATTCCTATGGGAATAGACAAAGAATCCCTGTTGCTTTGGCATCATATTTTCTTTATCTGTTATTAGATCAAGATCAAAACGAATAATCCAAACATATCTTTTTATCACTAAATAATCTTACTAAAATTGACATATATTAAAGTCATTTCCTCCGCAAACGATTGTAATTGTAATCAGCATCAATAACCTCTTCTTATTGTCGGAATTTTAAATTTTTATAGTTAAAATACATATTGTAATTGAACTACCCCTTTGAAAAAAATTTAACTTTCATAAATAATGAAATCCAATTTATCAATACTTTGCCTTTTAGCATCTCAAAAAAAAGTGAAATCTTCAGAAAATTATTCCTTGGTAAGGCGTTTCTCTAATCGTCTCATATTGAACACAATTCTCCCGGAGTATCATTGCAAAACTCAAGAATTAAATTTATCAGACTAGTTCAAAAATTACCGTAAAGTTGACCTTTTACTTTTAGTCAAAGTCCCTATTTTAAGCAATTTTATTTAAAAATGAACGTAATTCAAAGATCAAAAAACTGGTGGAAAGAAGGCATTGTTTACCAAATTTATCCAAGAAGCTTCAAAGATTCGAACCAAGATGGTATAGGAGACCTCAATGGAATTTTAGAGAAACTTGATTACATCAAAAGTCTTGGAGTAAGTATAATTTGGCTTTGTCCAATTTATGAATCTCCCAATAAAGACAATGGCTATGATATCAGTGACTATCGGGCCATAATGTCAGAATTTGGTAGTATGGATGATTTTAATAGATTACTCGAAGAAATTCACACTAGAGGCATGAGGATAATTATGGATCTCGTTGCGAACCATACTTCCGACCAGCATGAATGGTTCTTGGAATCCAAAAGCTCGGTGAACAACCCAAAACGGGATTATTATATTTGGAAAGACCCTATTAATGGCAGTGTTCCCAATAACTGGCAAGCCTTTTTCAGCGGATCAACTTGGGAATTAGATCCTCAAACGGGACAATATTATTTACATTCTTTTGTAAAGGAACAACCGGATCTTAATTGGGAAAATCCCGAGGTAAGAAAAGATATTCATGAGATTATGAAATACTGGTTGGATAAAGGTATTGACGGTTTCAGGATGGATGTTATCACCATTATTTCTAAACGCCATTTTAATGATTCTCCTTATAAATCTTTCAATGAAACTGTTGCCAAAGTTTATGCTAATGGCCCTCGATTACATGAATTTTTAAATGAAATGAATGTAGCTATCCTTTCTAAATACGATGTAATGACTGTGGGTGAAGGACCTGGCATCTCTTTAGATAATGCATCGGAGTTTGTCAGTGAGGATCGAGCAGAATTAAATATGATTTTTCATTTTGATCATATGTTCATTGATCATGGTGAAAACGGACGATTTGATCCTATCTCTTTTAGTAAAAAGCAGTTCAAAGATATCTTCATAGCTTGGGATCGTGCCCTGGAAGGTAAAGGTTGGGGTAGCATATTTTTAGGTAACCATGATTTTGCCAGAATGGTCTCTCGTTTTGGCAATGATGATCTTCACCGAGACTCGTCTGCCAAGTTATTAGCTACATTACTTATGACGCTAAGGGGGACCCCTTATGTATATCAAGGGGATGAATTAGGAATGGTGAATAATCAAGTGACCCATATTGAAGAATTTGATGATGTGGAAATACGAAGCACTTATCAAGATTGGAAAAATAAAGGAAAAGATCTTGATAAATTTATCTCCATTTCAAATGAAAAAGGTAGAGATAATGCACGAACACCCATGCAATGGGATGCCTCTCCCAATGGTGGCTTTAGCTCCGTTAAACCATGGCTCGCCTCGAACCAAAAATACAAGCTTATAAATGTTGCCCTTCAAGAAAAAGACTCAACCTCTATTCTCAATTATTACCGTAAGTTGATTCAATATCGTAAAGATCACCTCAGTCTGGTTTATGGAACCTTTGAGGTTATTCAAGAAGATCATGAAACCCTTTTTGCCTATTGGCGCAGAGACGATGAAAACTTATTGATAGTCCATAATCTTTCAGATAATGAAAATACGTTGTTCATAGATGCCCCTGTCCCTCTCAGAATAGAAATCTCAAATTATCAAGATTCTCCAGAAGGGTGCATGGAGCGTCTTCCACTAAGACCTTGGGAGTCTATAATTTACAAGGCTTTTTAAAATTACTGAATTTTTGATTAAGAATTCAAAATGAGTACTTCACCTTCTGATCAAACTGCGCAAGCACCAAATGAGACTCAAAACCTTTACCGATCACAAATTGACAAGTTTTCTTTTTTTTGATCAAAAAAAATTCTTCTCCTTTCAACTGATGCCACTTATGATCTATTAATTCACTAATTTTTAATTCATAATCAGATTTTTTGATGATATTTAGTCCTTCTTCTATTTGGAATGAGCTAATTTTATGCTTCCTTAGCTCTATTGCAATCTTTATTTTCCCCCATTTATTAAAGGTAAATTTGTCATTAACGAAAGCTGAAACGAAGCGTTTTTCATTAATGAAATTAGCTTTTTTCAAAGCTCTTAACACAACCTTTGCTTCTAAAAACTCAAGGCCATAGAGCTGCAGTTTAGCAAGCACTTGATAAGGTGATCTTTCTGCACTTGAGCAATATCTAGCTGCTTTATTTTTTGCTTTTTGAAGATGTTCCTTAGCTTCCAAAATCATTATTTTATGTAGCCTTTTCGCTTCAAAATAGTTTCAAAAAACTTTACCTCGTTGTCGCTATTAAAAATCCGATGCGGTAAATATATCAGTTGTGCCTTACTCACAAAAAGTATAAAAGCTTCTTTTTGGACACTTGCTCTTTTTATTTGATCCCATTTCATCGGCATCCCTTGTTTAGCACTCAACTTAACCAAAATCTGTTGGCTAGAAAGCTCATAATTCAGCTTATTAAATAAAAACTTACTTTGCTCCAGTTGTGTAACACCTGCAAATTGAACCAACCAAAAAAGCAAATACAAAACTAGGCCAATCGAAGCACCTATGATCCACCAAGCATTAGGAATGAAAAAAAAACCTGAGCATAAGGCCAAATATATCAGGATTACCCACCACTGCTGTTTAAATACCCCTTTTAAAGCTAAACCAATGTATTTTCCAGCAGATAATTGATATTTTTTAGTTCTTACTATCATTATTTAAATTGCTTTTAAACTCATATCTAAACTTTTATAAGAATGGGTCAATGCTCCAACAGAAATGTAGTCAACCCCTGTATCAGCAATCTCTGAAATACTCATTTCAGTGATACCACCTGATGCTTCAGTCTCATATTTCCCATTAATCATGGCAATGCCTTGCCTAATTTGAGAGGGCATCATGTTGTCAAATAAAATACGATTGACACCTCCTTCTCTTATTACCTCCTTAAGTTCTTGCAAATTTCGGACTTCGATTTCTATTTTTAGTTTTTTTTTATTTTTTTTTAAATAGGACTTTGTAGATTTTAAAGCCTCTGCAACTCCCCCTGCAAAATCTATATGATTATCCTTTAACATAACCATATCGAAAAGACCATAACGATGATTCACTCCTCCACCGATTTCTACTGCCCATTTTTCAGCAATTCTGAAATTAGGGGTCGTTTTTCTGGTATCAAGTAATTGAGAACAAGAATTTTTTATCAATGATTTTAAATAACGAGTATAAGTTGCAATCCCACTCATTCGCTGCATACAATTTAAAACTAAACGCTCAGCTCCAAGCAATTGTCTGGCATTCCCAGATACTTTAAATACTACCTCTCCTGGATGGATTTTGTCCCCGTCTTTTTTAAATGACTCAAAGAGTATTTCTTCGGAAAACATACTAAAAATAATTTGTGCCATCTCAATTCCTGCAACAATCCCTTCTTCCTTAAACAATAAATGTGCCTGAACTTGTTTATCCTCCTTTATGCTTCCTAAAGAAGTATGGTCTCCATCACCATGGTCTTCCTCAATGGCAATCCGGATAAATTCGTACAATTTCTCTTTTTTTAGATAATTAGGAAACATAATTCAAAAATAATCTTTATTATCAATCCGCCGAAAAGGATAAGGTAGATAAATAATATTTGCCCTCTTTTTCTTTGAATAACAAATAAACTCGATATTGCTCTCCTGTTCGAACCTTATAAACACCCATTCTATAGAGCAAGCCATTGGTCATCTTGGCAGGTGTAGTATATTCAAAAGATAATGCTTCATGATTATCAAAAAAGGTTCTCAATGCTTTTTCTGCAGCTGCTTTTTCAGTCAATACAAGGGATTCTCCTCCTAATTGCAATCTTAAGGTTGTATACATCCAACGAACTACCTCTTTTGAAATATTCGTGCTTAGAGCAATACCTACATCTTCTAACATTTGATCTTGCGCTAAACTTTGAGTAAAAAAAACAAAATTTAAGACCCAACCAATCAACATAATTCTCATAAAAATAAAAGGAAATTAAAAATGCATAAGAGCAAGTGTAAATTACAAAAAAATTACTCATAGGAGCAAGCTCTTAGCGTATATTTGCCATATGAAAAAACGTATTATTCTAATGATTCTTGATGGCTGGGGCATCGCAAAATACAAAGAAGCTTCTGCAGTAGATGCCGCAGCTACACCTTTTATAGATGGCTTATACGATAAGTACTCCCATAGTACCTTAGAGGCCTCAGGAATTGCTGTCGGACTCCCCAAAGGACAGATGGGTAACTCCGAAGTTGGCCATATGAACATAGGTGCGGGAAGGGTTGTTTTTCAAGATCTTGTAAAAATAAATATCGCTGTGGAAAAGGGTACCTTAGGCGAAGAAAAAACCTTGATTGACGCCTTTAATTATGCTAAAAAAAACGAGCGTGCCATCCACTTTATTGGTTTGGTATCAGATGGAGGTGTCCATGCTCATTTAGATCACCTCAAAGGATTAATTAAGGCCGCTCATAAACATAATTGTTCAAAAGTATTTGTTCACGCTTTTACAGATGGCCGTGATTGTGATCCAAAAAGCGGTTTAATCTTTATCAATGATCTTTTGACCTACTTAAAAAAACATGTAGGCTCCATCGCCTCAGTAGTGGGTCGTTATTATGCCATGGACCGAGACAAAAGATGGGAGCGTGTTAAGGTAGCTTATAAGGCCTTAGTAAAAGGTAAAGGAACAAAAACAACAGATGTGGCCTCAGCTATTGAAGCTGCTTATGCCAAAGACATTACGGATGAATTCATGCCTCCTATAATTGCAACAGATGCTTCGGGACAGCCCATCGCAAAAATTAATCAAGGTGATGTCGTCATGTGTTTTAATTTTCGTACTGATCGAGGAAGAGAAATTACCGAAGTGCTCACTCAACGTGATTTTCCTAATGAGGGTATGTATAAAATGTCTTTATACTACCTAACCATGACCAGCTATGATGATTCTTATAAAAACATTAAAGTTGTCTTTAAGAAAGATAACCTATCCAATACTTTGGGAGAGGTACTCGAAAAAGAGAATAAAAATCAAATTAGAATCGCCGAAACCGAAAAATATCCACATGTTACCTTTTTCTTCTCAGGAGGGAGAGAAAATGCCTTTAAAGGTGAAAAAAGACTACTATGTCCCTCTCCCAAAGTGGCTACTTATGATTTACAACCCGAGATGAGTGCTAAAGACATAGAACAAGCTATCATTCCAGAATTGGACCATCAATGGCCCGATTTTGTTTGTTTAAATTTTGCAAATCCTGATATGGTCGGTCATACAGGTGTTTTTCAAGCTACCGTTAAAGCTTGCGAAACAGTAGATCATTGTGCTAAAAAGGTGGTTACTAAAGCCCTAAAAAATGGATATACTATACTAATCATCGCAGACCACGGCAACTCAGACTACATGATTAATAATGATGGAACACCGAATACAGCACATACCACCAGCTTGGTGCCTTTTATTGTGGTAGACCCTCATTTCACCTCCCCCGTAAAAGATGGAAAACTTGGGGATTTAGCTCCCACAATTTTAAAGTTAATGGGTATTAAAATACCCAAAGAAATGACTGGAGAAATCCTTTATTAATATGAAAAATCTTTTGTACTTGCTTTTCGTATTTTATGAATTTGGATGCTCTAGCAGCCGAGAAAGCTTCAAGAAACAAAAATATTTCTCCATCGATTCATTAATTACTGCACAAATTTCATTACTCGAATCAAATCAAAAAGTACTGACCAAAACAGTTCAGATAGGTAAAAATATAGAAACACAAACACTTTCAGTTCAAAACATTGATTGGCAAAGTGAACTTAAAATTTTCAGGCTCTTAGAACTAAACAAATCTATATTTATTGGCTCTATTGACACAAAAACTGACTTTAAAAATACCTCTTATCGCCCAAAAAAAAATATGGACCTTCCTATTAAATTTCTTAAAATTACCAAAGCCAAGGGTGAGTTGAAATCTATTAATGGGTATTATCTGGATAATAAGGCTGCAATAATCTATACCTCAGAAAAAAGTTTAAAAATGAATTTTAATGAAGGTTTATTAACCAATTTTGAAATTTCCGGCAGTCAAAAAATCATCTTTACAGATACTACCAGATTTAAAATCAATTATACAATCAATTAGGCCCATTCCTCTTCCTTCTTATTATGCTTAATCGTTCCACAAGGCCAATCCACCCCAGGCGGAAGATCTAATATAGGGCCTTTTCCATGATCAAAAAGCAATCCTCCTTCGTCATCCTTATTGTTTTGATTTAAAGATCTAAACCCTTTGAATCTTTTGCAGATAATCAATAATAAAATTACATAAGTAAGTATGCAAAGAAATAGATCAATAAAAAATGGATTCATTGTTTTAATTTAATTTCGTGATAAAATTAACTTATAATTACTAACATAACACTTGCCAAAAAAGAAAAATCTCAGGTTTGATAAAATATTATTCAACCTCCTCTATCTCATTACCTTTCCAGCCATTACGCTTTAAATGTTTGTCGTGATTTAATACGGCCACCTCCAATGATTTTTTATAGTCATCTAATCTATTCGTTACTCCTTTGTCAAAAGCACCTATAATCTCTGCAGCTAAAATGCCAGCATTTTTTGCCCCATCCAGAGCAACCGTGGCCACAGGTATGCCAGCTGGCATTTGTAAAATCGAAAGAACTGAATCCCATCCGTCTAATGAATTTCTTGATTTGATGGGAACCCCGATGACAGGCAAACTCGTCAAAGAGGCTACCATCCCTGGCAAATGTGCTGCCCCTCCAGCACCGGCTATAATGACTTTGAACCCTCGTGATCTGGCACTCTGTGCATATTCCACCATTTGCCTGGGAGTTCTATGCGCCGACACAATACTAACTTCTGATGACAACCCCAATCTTTCCAAAATTTCTTCAGCTTCGGACATTACATTTAAATCCGATTGACTACCCATAATAATTCCTACTTTTAAATTACTCATGCTTTAATTTTTAAAATGTTTTTTACTTGATTAGCCAATACTTTCAATACAGACATTTCTTCATTTGTAATGGTAATATGCCCCATCTTTCTAAAAGGGGTTGTTATTTTTTTCCCGTAAAGATGAATATGCACACCTGGCATTTGCATCACTTCAGGCAGTCCCTCATAGATTGCATTCCCTTTGTAATTGGGTGCTCCCAATAAATTAACCATGGCTGCTGGAATCAACATCTTAGTAATTCCCAATGGCAAATTAAGTACTGCTCTTAAGTGCTGTTCAAATTGTGAAGTTTGATTTGCCTCGATAGTATGATGCCCACTATTATGAGTTCGAGGTGCCACTTCGTTGACAAGTAACTCCCCTCTCTTATCCAAAAACATCTCAATCGCTAACAATCCCACCATCCCTAACTTAGTTATCACCTCAATAGCCAATTCTTTGGCCTTTACCTCAATCTCTTTTGAAATATTTGCAGGTGAAAACAAAAATTCTACAAGATTTTCCTCAGGGTGAAAAGATAATTCAACAGACGGATAGGTCATCACTTCGCCAAGCTCATTTCGTGCAACAATGACACTAATTTCAGTTTGAAAATCTATACATTTTTCTAAAACTCCAGGTCCATCGAAAGCTTTATCAATATCAGCAACTGTTCGAATCATCTGAACTCCACGACCATCATACCCTCCAGTTCCTAGTTTATGAACAGCGGGTAACATCTCTAAATAATTTAATAAATCAGCCTTGGATTCTGTCAAAACATAGTCAGCAGTGGGAATTCCTTGAGATTGATAAAAAATCTTTTGCTTGCGTTTATCTTGAATAAGCTCAATTATGTGAGGTTGTGGATAAACCTTAACCCCATTACTCTCCAGCTCTTTAAGGGCTTCAGTATTTACATTTTCAATCTCAATCGTAATCAAATCTTTGTCCTGACCAAATTCCATGACATCAACGTAATCGGTTAACTTCCCCAGTGTAAAATGTTTTGCTAAATGAGCGCAAGGTGCATCAGGATCTACATCCATGATTGAAATATCGAGATTAAAATCGATAGCAGACTGCAACAACATGCGGCCCAGCTGTCCCCCTCCTAGTAAACCAATTTTGTAATCTGATATTTCTTTTTGCATTGTACAGCAAAGATGGTAAAATTGAGATAAATGGACTAACTACAGGCTACAATAAGTCCAAGACTATTTTAAATGATTTTGTTTAATATAAAAATTGCCAACTCATTTTTAAAAATAGCTATTTCTTTTGATAACAGAATAATAGGTTTTTAAAACTTGATGACTTCTCAAACAGGGTAATTATATTTGAACTAATTTGAAAGAAATGTTGTTAGTTTGATAATTAAAAACTATTTTATCACAAGAAAATTATGAATTCGTATTTAGAAGCCTTTTCAAACGCTTTCATGGGAAGTTTGAATTGGACTTGGAAATCGGTGTTAGGACAAGTCCCCTGGTTCCAAAACTACTTCTGGGGCATAATTTTAATATCATTAATTGTATGGGGTATTGAATTAGCCTTTCCCTGGCGGAAAAACCAAGCAATCATTCGAAAAGACTTTTGGTTGGACTTATTTTATTTGTTTTTCAATTTTTTCCCATTCTCAATTGCCATCAGCGGTTTCTACGAGCTATTTACTCTTTTTTTCAAAAACCTAACTATTCCTCTCAATCAGATAGCCTTAATCGATCTAGCTTCGTTTCCAAAATGGGCACAATTACTTTTATTTTTCGTAGTTTTAGACTTCGTGCAGTGGTTTACCCACATTTTATTGCACAAGTACCCTTTTTTATGGAAATTTCATAAAGTGCATCACAGCGTGAAAGAAATGGGATTTGCAGCACACATGCGATACCATTGGATGGAGAACATTCTTTACAAGCCCTTCAAAGTTTTCGCAATAATGATCTTGGGAGGTTTTGAGCCTCAACAAGCTTTCTTGGTACACTTTATAACGATTACTATTGGTCATCTTAACCATGCCAATATCAAATTGACATGGGGCATATTCAAATACCTCTTTAACAATCCAGTAATGCACTTATATCATCATGCCAAAACTATTCCTTCTGGAAAAGTGGGAGTCAATTTTGCCATTAGCCTCAGTATATGGGATTACCTTTTTAAAACAAGTTACATCCCCGAAGAAAGTGGAAAAGTCTCTTTAGGGTTCCCTAAAGATGAAACTTTTCCTAAAAGTTTTTGGAAACAACAGCTATATGGGTTTAAGAAAGATTAATCTCAACCTTGGTGTGCTCTAGGATAGTGATAAAAACGAAAAGAGAGAAAATATAACCCCATTCACTTATTAGGAAAATTACTAGCAGATAGCTCTAAAATTCAATGCTTTAGAAATTATTACGTTGATGCATTTGAAAATAGTTCCATTCCCTTAGAGCAAAGAATAAACCCCTCAGAAAATTAGTCCCAAAAAATTTAATTAATAATTAATATTCTGGAATGAATCATAATGCGAATAAATACCACACTTAATTAGTGCTTTATCTAATACTCAAAAAAATCTTTTTCACTTCGAACATAGATAGAATTACAGTCACTGAAATTGATATATGAATTACTCCCAAAAAAAATTGTGTCTATAAGCAGATAAAGAATTTTTAGATATCCCTTTTGGCTACCATAAGTTCCTTTAATCTAAGTCCCCGTCATTGATCTTAAAAAATTCTAAAAATCATTGGATTTCAATACCCTTACACTCCATTTAACCGCCAAAAATAAAGGCCTTATCCCGTATACCAATATCATTATAATCCTTAGCGACAGACCTAGATATTGATCACTCATGTTATGACCAAAAAGTATTGACAGAACCAAATACTCAATAATTAGAGCCCCAAGAACTCCTGTCCCAATAAGAATTTCTCTAGCCAAAAACTTTTTCATATTATTGTAATATAAGAATTTGTTTTCAATACCCCATGTTGAATATAATAAGGCTTTTAAAATTAATATTTGCGTTATCCTGTTACTGATATGAATACGATAGGCACTTATTCCTCAAAATATTACATTAATAAAAGTAAATCATAATGATTTTAAATTCTTGAGATATGTGTGAGAAAAAAATCATATCTAAAATGAGAAGTTGAAATCAGAAATAAATTAATACTAAAGAAAGTAGAAGCTGCATATCCAATATAATTTATCCCAATTTTGTTAAGGAATTTATGACTTAACGAAAGATCTTGTTTATCTCCAAACTACTGATTTCACCATTCCCCCTATCAGATTAGCATAATTAGTTGTATATTTAAGAATAAACTCTTTTATGGATTAATCATTTATGACGTTCAGTAACGTAGACTTTTTGTTGGTTTGAGAAAAACTAAATCAGATCATTGAAATAATTTGATAATTAATTTCAATTTTTCAATTTTGGTATCGATCCCTTACTGGGATCGCTAAATATTCTGGTTGCTTCCCAACCTTTTTGGCCAGCAATTAATTTTTTATGATTGAAATGGTATTTGTCGTGGTTATAAGATTGTATTTCACCATCTTTTGTATGATATGTAAGTAACAATCTACGTCCCAACCAAGCTTCATTAACAATGAAATAATCTACCTTTTTGTTCTCCAAAATAATCCATAGTGGTAAGGGTGTTTCCGAGGATACACTAAATAATCCCTCTTCACGCCATGATAATTCTTCTTTTTCAAGCCAATAACTATTGTACTCAACCACTTTGTCATGATCATATGCAAGCGCGATCATATATCCACTTTGATTGATGATACAACTGATAATATGTCCTTTCCCCAACCACTTTTTATCCAACTGAAAATTCTTTTTTTCTTCTTCCATTGCAATATCCTTTATAACAAACTTATAAAATTTCTGGTCTTTCAACCCCAATTTTACTTTATAATTATATATGTAAATAACCTTTAAAATCTCTCAACTTAATTCTTGATTGATAATTGGCCCCCAATAAATAATGATCAAAAAAACACTTAATGGAAGGTTTTTTCAAGGAAATCCTTGACATATCAAATAATCTAAACGTAATCAAGTTCATCAAAGCTGCTATGTCAAAATCATTTTTTTAGTATTCCTCGCTGCTGAATAATTGTATCAAATCATTTTGATAATGCAATAAAGTGTTTTTATAATCCTTATTGTTTAAATAATATTTTCTAATATGCTAATGTAAATTATGCCAAATGGACGAATCTGGCAATTCTTTTCGAATTAATCCCTGACTTTTCCATATCCCTATTTTAATGAAAAATTTCAAAGTTATTAAATAGGAGCGTAATTACTACCTTCAGTTTTAAATGTTCTAGTATTTTATTTAAGCAACACATCTTAGGCTCCTATTCTACTGTCGGTCCAAAATGTACCAGTCCCCCGTAAACCCTTCTTGAGGTTTATTTTCGAATATTTTTTCCAAATTGTATAATTATCAATACCTACAATCTACCTCTTTCTTTTTCATTTTTTTAGCCTAAAAGGAAGAATGTAATTTCGAGTTAATATTTTGCGCACTACCGGACCTTTCACTCTTATTCAATGAAATTCTTATATTTTCAGAATTTACATTATAAAATTGAGCCAGTATGGTATTTAGCCCAAATAAAATACTAGAACACTTTATGGCAACATCTTAAAGATTTAAACACCTTGTCTACTCAACATTAACATAATATTCTACTCTATGAGTAACATTTCGTAGGCAGCATTATTATCGACATACCATTTTATATAGAGATTAAGTACTTATTCATCAAAGACTTGCGCTTTTATAAGTTTTTAATTACCCCCTTTGAAATAGGAATTCAAATGATTTTCATAACCTCCTGAGTTTTTACATCCACAAAAGAAGTTAAGGACTATTTAATTTGAGCTAAATGGATAAAAACGCAACAGAAAAATTTTAACCTGTTTCGTCGGGTAACATATTTATTGGAATTCTACTATTCATAACTCGAAACCACATGGGTGGAATCAATGCCAAAAGCATAGCAGCAGGATAGCCAAAAGGAAGCTGTGGGCTCTCTTCTTTGTGTTCCAATATTTGATATTTCTTATTCGACTTGAAATGGTGATCACTATGTCGGGTCAGTTCATATAAAACTATTCGACCCATAATATGATTTGAATTCCATGAATGAAGAGCGGTAATCCGTTCATATTTCCCCGAGGGTAACGCTGCCCTTCGCAAACCATAATGTTCAATATAATTGATGGTTTCTAAAAATAAAAAAGAACTAATTCCAACAATCAGTGCCGTGTGTAAGCCCTCAGAGCCCAAGTAAGCGAAAATCAATCCCAAATAAAGGCCTTGAAACAGTAAATAAAACAACATATCGTTTTCAAAAGAAAAAAATGATTTTTGTTTACTTGAGAGCAAACGAAATTGAATTTTCCAGGCATTTTTGTATTGGTTGATAACTGAACTGATCCAAAAAGAATAAAGCGGTTGATTGTATCTTGCCGTCGCTGGGTCATCAGACGTAGCCATATTCTTGTGATGCCCATAGTTATGCTCTAGAAAAAAATGCATATACAAACAAGGCATGTAAAGCAACTTTGATAATGTACGCTCAAATCTTGATAATCGATGACCAAGTTCATGAGCAACATTAATGGCATTAGTAGCCAACAAAATTCCCAGAGAAGACAAAATTCCTATCCTTTCGTACATGGCGAAAACTTCTTGATGTAAAGTTAATAACCCATAGCTAAGCAAACCAAAAACAATGGGTACATTAAGATATAGCATTAGATCAAAAAGTTTATTTTTGAGCCTCCCCTCTATTTCTTGATCAGAATAAATAGTGTTAGGCTGCTTCAACCGCCATTCTATTAAAGGAATAATCACGAAAGCGTAAAAAACTGAGCTATACGACCACATCCCATGAAAATATATAGAAAAAAAAGTGCTCAAAGGTATGCTATAGGCAAATAAATATTTCAAATCGCGCATGACTACTAAATATTATGGGGCAAATTAGAAAAAACTGCCTTTTTACAAAAATCTTGAGTATTTATCAATAAACTATGAATAAAATTAGTATTACAATTTACTATACAAAAGTGATATTATTTTTTTAAAAAAGAAAATAAACTACTATTGTAATAACATGACACTTATAAGCCAATGCCTTTTATTTTCAATCCTGCTAGGTTATTCTTTCACAACTTTCAGTCAAAATGATTTAAAAAACAAGAAAATTTATCCTCCATGTCCCAAAAAAGCGTCGAATCCTTACATCGGTGAAAATCTAATTGACTGGCCTAATTTCAATGGCGGAGACTTGCTCAAAATTAATTCCCTTACATCTTTAGAATACCCGACTGCGGTTACAACCCAAAAGCTGTATTACCAGGATAAATACATTCCAAAGGGTTTTAATCATTGGTGGCGAAAAGGAACAATAGAATCTTGGTGGATGGAACCCGGCTCAGATCCTTGGAGTGAGAAGCCCTTTTGGGGCAAAGATTATGAACCCCCCACACATAATTTTAAGCCGTTTATCGATGACCATTTGAGATGGAAATGTGGGTATTCCTTTGTTGTGGAAATCCCCGAAAACTACTCCTCCTCTAAGAAATATCCATTAATCATTTACCTTCATGGCAGTGTAAACACAAAACCGAAACATTTTATTTCAAGAGACTACACCCGAAAAATTTTTTATAAGTCGGAGAGTGATCCCTATGTGTTTGTTGCGCCAATTCGATTAGAAATAGATTGGGATGCTAAGAAGATATTCGATGTAATTGAGAATATCAAAGAAAATGTTAATATTGATGAGACTAGAATCTACCTTACTGGCCTGAGTATGGGAGGTCGCGGAACAATCATAGTAGCTGCTCAACAGCCAGATACCTTTGCTGCTTTGATGCCTTTATCTCCACATCATGGCCCCTTCAGTTACCTACCATTAGCCAAAAAAATTAAAGATATTCCTATATGGATGAGTCATGGAAACATCGATAATATTTCTTCATATGACTTGGCTAAAAAAATGGCTGATTCGCTACACACCTATGGTGCGAATATCAAATTTTATACTCAAGAAAATGTGGGGCATTGGGGATGGAATTCAATATATAGTGATTCTAGCGCTATCAGTTGGCTAATGTCATGGACTAATCCCCAATCTCCATAATTTAGAGATAAAAATACCCCATACTTTTACAATTGAGCGATAAATATAACCTCATACGATATCTATATTATCTCAAACAGTCATTATTTAACCTTTAATATCAAGGTTATCGGATGAAAAATGAGCATAAGCTAAATTCTGCTATTACCATTTTTTTTCATATCCCAGTAAAGGCACATTAAATACCAGCAATCCCTATCCAAGAAGATTGATAGTACTACCCCACTTATCACTCTCCTTTTTATCTCTTTACTTACGTTCATAACGACTATAATCAAAATCTTAAAGCATTGTCAAGGGAGTCGGCAATAACAGAATAATATACTTATGTTTAGTAATCTAATGATATTAGCTACCTACAACCATATAATGTTTTCAGCCAATAAAAATTCTGCTTACCCGCTCACTTATACTAGTGAGAATTTCATAAGGAATAGTTTGTGCCCATTCTGCCAAGTTTTCAATGGTAGGATTTTCCCCAAAAACAATTACTCTATCCCCTTCCGAGCAGTTCAGACCTGTGACATCAAGCATCGTCATATCCATGCAGATGTTCCCGATAGTTGGTACATTATGATTATTTAGATCCATAAAACCCCTACCCCTACCGAAAATTCTTCCATAGCCATCAGCATAACCGATAGGCACAATGGCTATCGTAACATCGCGCTTAGCGCGTCCGTCTGTGCCATAGCCTACATGATCCCCCTTTTTAACTTTTTTTATTTGGGAAATTCTTGTCTTCAAGACGCTTACTTGAGCGAGTTTCATGGATCCTGAGGGATCAAAGCCATAGAGACCAATACCCAATCGTACCATATCAAATTGATATTCCGGGAATCGAACTATGGCCGTGGAGTTGCAAGCATATTTAAGCGGCTTTGAAATTTGCCCCTCTGTAAGTATGTCATAAGTTTGCTTAAAAATCTGTCCTTGTTTATGGGTAAAATTATCCTCTAAGGGCATATCAGCCATGGAAAAATGGGTAAAAATTCCTGCAACCTCTACAGTACCTACTGAAAGCAATCGCTTAATTTCATATACCTCACTAGGGTCAAACCCTAAGCGATGCATTCCAGTATCTATTTTTAAATGAATTTTGGGCTTGGAAACCAGAGTCAAGACCTTTTTTAAGCCAGCTAAATTGTAAATTTCAGGTTCCAAATTATAATCCCTAAAAATTTCCAGTTGATCTAAATCTGGATTCATGACCATAATCGGGGTCTCTATTCCATTTTTTCTAAGCGCTATAGCCTCATCTAAATAAGCCACACCTAAATAATCAATGTGATGAAATTGAAGGACATTGGCTATTTCAAGACTGCCTCCTCCATAACCAAAAGCTTTAACCATGACCATTATTTTTGTCTTTTCGGACAACTTTTGCTTGTATTGATTTAAGTTTTGAACAATCCCTTCCAATCGAATCTCCAATTGAGTTCTGTGCTTCTTGGCTTCTAATCGATCAATAATTCGTTCTAAAGAAAACTTTCTTGCTCCTTTAACTAAAATCATCTCATCTTGAAATTTAGGTGGATTCAATAAAAAATCTGATAATGTGAGATAAGCAATAGTAGGTATTTCAAAATTATTTTGAAATCCTGCAATTTGTTTACCGATAGTAAACAGACGGTTGATTTTTTGGCTGACTAATAATTCATTCACTTTTTGATAAAGATGTGCATCCGTCAAACCAGACTGCTGAATGTCTGTTAAAATAACGGTCTTGATTTGCCGCTGCTTCTGTTGTTTCAGAAAATCAAGTGCGACATTTAGGCCCTGAAAATCATTATTGTAGGTATCGTCAATCAAATAACAACCATTGATCCCCCTTTTGATCTCTAACCTCATTTCCAGAGTTTTAAGTTTGTCCAACCCCTTCTGAAGAATATCTTGATTCAATCCACAAAGTATCCCAACTGTAAGGGCATGCAGCGCATTTTCTATCCAAATTTGAAAAGAAAAAGGAAATTGAAAGGTATACCAAACCCCTCGATATTGAAGAGATACCTTGTTTTTTGAAAGCGCATAGTAAAAGCATGCCTTAGAGTCCGTTGTTGACCAATCGAATATGCGATCGGGATACAACTCTTTTAAATGATCAAAAATCTCATAATGATCCCGTCGACAAATAATTTGCTGTGCGCCTACAAACAATTTTGCTTTTTCATCGATTTTATTTGCTAAATTTTTAAATCCATGATCGTGGGCTTCTCCAATATTGGTAAAGATCCCCATTGTCGGTTGAAGAATTTTTTGCAAATATTCCATTTCACCTTGTTTTGAAATCCCTGCTTCAAAAACTCCTATTTGATGATGCGCTGACAGATCCCATACCGAAAGAGGTACACCAATTTGCGAATTAAAACTTTGGGGACTTTTAGCCACTACAAACTTTTCCGAAAGAAGCGCAGCTAGCCATTCTTTCACCATGGTTTTGGCATTACTTCCAGTAATTGCAATTAAAGGTATAGGATTATTGGCGACCGCCCATCTTCCCAAATCTTGTAAGTAAGCCCTGCTTGAGGCAGTCAAAAAAATATTGGCTTTAGGATAAAGATTTACATCAATGGATCTCTCAACCACGAAGCAACGCACACCGCGGGTGTAAAGCTCAGAGATAAAATAATGTCCATCTGCTCGAGATCCGGTCATAGCCAAGAAAAGTAAGCCCTCACATAGAGAAATTAATCGCGAATCATAGCCCAACCGGGTAATCATGGCATCTGAATGCCTACAGAGTTCTTTCCCTTCACTTTTCTTAACCAACTGTGACCAAAGGATTTTCATAACATCAATTCCATCTCATATTGATCAACATTGTTAACCAATCCTATTTTTCCTAGAAATTGAAGCATCCCCTTGGCTTTAGAAGGAACATTCATCAAGGTCAGCGACCGTTGACAATCCTGTTGGACATATTTAAGTAGGGCCGTTCCCACTCCCTGCCTTCTATAATCCTTACGCACCCCCAACTGTGATACCATTCCCAAATGTCTTTGAAAAATAACATAGCCAATCAAAGTTTGCCCCTGATAGCTCTCTATCAATTTTTCATATTTCCAGTTGGAATTTAAACACTCATTAGCATCTAAAAAGGAGGGTGAAAAATCGACAAATGCATTAAAGCGATCTAATTTAAAATCCTGCGTTTCTTTAAAAATTAGATTATTCAATCCTAAATCCAAAGAAATAATCCCCTTAAAACAATGGAGGAGCCTTTTTTTTTGAAATCCCATAACCTCATATAGTTTCAATGCACTCAAATTGGTAGTAATGCATTCAAGCAAAATTCTTTTTGCCCCACTTTCTCTTAAACGTGGTGACAAATTTTTATATATTTTTTGAATGATCCCCTTTCCTCGATATGCTGATACAATCCCCGTACCACCGTTATAAATTGTATCTATTCCTTGAAAATAGGCTCGACTATGTAACATAAAACCAATAAGCTCTTCGTTGTCTAGCATCAAACCACTGATCTCTCCATTTATCCGTAGTTTTTCTAACATTCTGATCGAAAAGTCGTCATAAGATAAATTTAAAGGGGCATTATCTTGAGTAAATGTTCGTTTAACACAATTGAAAAGGTCGGGAAGTAATATCGGTTGATAATATTTAAAAGACAAAGACACAATAAACAGAAAATGGAAATATAGATAAAGTAAATAAAAAATATTACCAACTCCCTCAAAACAATAAGGAAACCCACCTCGACATCGAAGAAATATATGGAATAAATTACTTTTTTAATCTTTTAAAGTCCTTCAAGATTATCTGAAAAACCCCCTCTCTACAAAAAATATCTATTGTAATAATTTTAATTCCTTATCCTATTAACGCTCGATTATTTACATTTGAATATTATAGGAAAAAGATCTCTTTGACCTTTAATTTATAGTAATGGGAAGTTAGCTCAGTTGGTTTAGAGCACCGCCTTGACAGGGCGGGGGTCGCTGGTTCGAATCCAGTACTTCCCACAGAGTCATACTTTAATTTATAATAGAGAACTTACTGGGACATTAGTTTATCCCTACAAAGGTAAGTTTAAAAATAGTAGGGTATTAATTAAGGTGTTTTGAGATAACTTATGAAGATCTCATTGCAGTTTCTTAAATGGATCAGAAGAAAAAACATATCCAAAAAATAATATAAAAAGACAATAAATTATAGTTTGGATTATTACTAGCTGAAGATTATTCTAAATTTGAATATCAATTTTATCATAGTGATTGAAAAAATTAAAAAATGAAGTGTATTTCAAGAAGTAAAGGTTTTTAAAAATCCTACCTGTTAAACTATTTTATAACATCCAATTTACATAGCTAAAACCCAAATATAGAGCCCCCAAAATCTGTAGAATTAATATAAAAATATGATTATCATCGTTGGTTAGTAAAAGAGAGATTTCATTAGGAAAAAAAGAAAGTCCAAATCCATTGACAGCTAAAAATATAGCGCTTATTATCATCAGAGTTTTTGTAAAATTTCTTTGAAAAAAATTCTCTTCATCATATTTCGTCATAACCTAACTATGGTGAAACTAGATTTATAAATTAAAATTCAACTTAGCACAGCTCAAATCAAATTTACTTAAGACTTTAAATTGCACTTTTTTGTTAAAAACGGTTAATCCACCGTGCTCAAAAATAGATATCTATCTATTTTTGAATGTGAGTAAAAATAGATTAGGTTGGATAATTGCCCTGATGAGTATTTCGTTAACTGGACTCATTGCGTTTCAATGGTACTGGATTAACACAGTAATTACCGGAAATCGTGATCATTTTGAACGCGATGTAATGTCGGCCTTGTCCAATGTTACTCAGAAATTGGAACAACAAGAAGCTTTGTTTTATGTCAATCGACAAATGGAAAACTTTTCCGCTCAAGCCCAGTCAAGAATATTTTATCCCTTTAAATTTCAAGAAAATTCAACCCCAAATGACCGCTCTGTACCTAAAAAGAAAGAAAAAATTACATCTACAGACAGTCTTTCTAACGCAGGAAGTTTCAAATTTTCTTTTGAAATGTTTGGTACCCCAATCCGTTCTAATAAAATGGGGGAAGTCCTCTTTGATGTGCTTAAATCTAATATCAATAATATTAAATTTGCCTACCCCAAAAATGCCTCTGAAAATGACATCCCAAATTCTAACCTGAGAAAAATTTTGAAAAAAATATCCAATAAATCCAATATGATGATGGAACTTTTGGAGGAACTAATGTTACCTAAGATTGGACTGACCAATCGATTTGATCCTAACCAGCTAGATTCTCTTCTTCATACGGAACTAAAGAAAAAAAGTATCAACATCCCATATGATTATGCCATCATCAACCCGCGTTCCGGAAGATTAATTGAAATAAGTAAAGAATACTCAAATGAACGTTTGTTGCAAAGTCACTTCAAGACCAATTTATTCCCTAATGATGTCACCAATGAACCTAATTTATTGGTTATAGATTTTCCAGATCAAGAAAAGTACCTTATGAGTAAAATATGGTTCCCTTTATCTAGTTCTGCTTTATTAATTCTCATTATTTTAATTTGCTTCGGCTATGCTATTTTTACCATTATCAGGCAGAAAAATATCTCAGTTATGAAAACTGATTTCATGAACAACATGACCCATGAATTCAAAACACCCATTTCCACCATTGGATTGGCAATTGAAGCTCTACTTGATCCAACAATACCGCAAAAGGATTCCATGAAAATGAAATATTTAGGCATTATTGCAGATGAAAACAAACGCTTAGAAAGTCAAGTGGCTGATGTTTTACAAATGGCACAACTTGACAAAAACGAATTGAAATTAAATTTAATATCCGTAAATCTCCATACTATAATACAGCAGGCAGTAGACAAAATTTCTATTCAATTAGAGCGCAAATCGGGAAATCTAAAATTGGCCTTAAATGCAACTCAATTCAAATTAAAAGGAGATGAGGCTTACCTCCTTGGAATTCTTCTTAATTTATTAGATAATGCCCTAAAGTATTCTAATGATGCCCCCAATATTATCATCCGAACACAAAACATCAAAGGTCAGCTCATCTGCTCCATCAAGGATCACGGTATGGGCATGACAAAAGAATCTCAAAGAAGTATTTTTCAGAAATTTTATCGTGTATCCAGTGGAAATGTACATAATATCAAAGGTTTTGGTCTTGGTCTGGCTTATGTTAAAGAAATCGTTAAGTTGCACCATGGCAGTATAGAAGTAGAAAGTGAACTTAAAAAAGGAAGCACTTTTATAATTAAATTCCCTTTGGAATATGAATAATACTAGAGTTTTAGTGGTTGAAGATGATGTTAATCTTGGCCAAATCCTTCAGGAATATCTCAAATTAAAAGGATTCATTACCACATTATCAACGAATGGTGAAGCTGGTCTCACTGCTTTTTATGAAGGGTTATATGACCTTTGTTTGCTAGATTTAATGATGCCAAAAAAAGATGGATTTTCTCTTGCTAAAGACATCAGAGCTGTGAATGCTGATATTCCAATCATTTTTTTAACAGCTAAAACTATGAAAGAAGATGTCTTAAAAGGATTTCATATAGGTGGAGATGATTATGTGACCAAACCATTCAGCATGGAAGAATTATTATTAAGAATTCATGCTATATTACGACGATCTAGTTCCAAAAAATCTGCAGAGTTTCCAAAAGAATATGTAATAGGAAACGTTCGTTACCATTATGACGAAAACAGGTTATTCATCGATCAGAAAAACATCTCCCTGACGACCAAAGAAAATGAACTGATGAAATTGTTTTTGGAAAACTTAAATCAAACCGTAGATAGAACCTTGGCTCTGAAACGGATTTGGAAAAACGACAGCTATTTCAATGCCCGAAGTATGGATGTATACATTGCCAAACTTCGCAAATATCTTCAATTAACTGATATACTTAAAATCATTACAATTCACGGAGAGGGGTTTAAATTGATTCAAGTCAACTAACTAGCTTCTAACCTATTATATTTGCAAATAAGTATAAAGTTTTAAATCAAGCAAAATATAAATTATCCGTTAATGGAAATCATCCCTTCGATATTAATTCATAAAGGCAAAACGACGAGATTAATTAACGGAGATTTTAAAAAAGAGAAAATATATAAATTAAGTCCACTCGATCTTGCCAAAAAATTTGAAAGTATAGGTATCAATAAACTTCATTTTATTGATCTAGATGGTGCCAGAAAAGGGCACATTGTAAATTACCCAACCCTTGAGACTCTCGCAGGCCATACCTCCCTTAAAATAAATTTTACCGGTGGCTTACACACCGATGGAGATGTCAGCAAAGCCTTTGAATTTGGTGCAGACAGCATCACTGCCTCAACAGTCTCTATCTATTACCCAGAATTGTTCAAAGCTTGGATAATTTCTTATGGGCGAGAAAAAATAATGTTAGGAGCAGATAGTTTAGACCATCAAATTAGGATAGGAGGATGGTTAAAAAACACAAAAGTTGATCTTTTTAAACACATCGCCTACTACTATGATAGAGGTCTCAAATATATCAAAACTACTGATATTTGTAAAGAGAGCTTACTTGAAGGTCCCCCCTTTGAATTATATCAGGAACTTCTCACAAAATTTCCTAACCTTCACATCTTAGCCAAAGGTGGTGTTCGTGATATTTCAGATATGATGGCACTAAAAAAAATTGGTATACATAGTGTAATTTTCAGTAGCTCTTATTATGAAGGACGTATTACACTCAAAGAACTAAGCGATTTTATTGCTTTCAGTAATTAATCAACACTGAGACCCTCAAGTCTCTCTTGGCTTCTGTTTTCATATTTATGTTTATAAATAAAATAAAACACAAAGTTGTACTTGATCAATGAATTATATGATGAATCAGCAAAATTCATTTGCCTTTTTTGCCGTTCTTCTTTTTCCTCATCATCCACTTTCTCTTTCAAATCCTCGTTTTTGATCAAAGGATCTGTCTCAGGAACCTCATACACCAGGCCATAAAAACTTTTAATTTCTTTGGTGTAGGGATTGGACGCCTTTGCTGAATGGGACACTAAAAACAGTGAGCAAGCCATAATCCCAAAAAATTGTTTAAGTTTCATACTGATGAATAAAAGTTTAATTACGATAACAATTTTCGTAAAAGTACATAGGATTTATCCCTTTTTTTGCGGAATTGTACAACTATCCAAATCACTTCGACTCTATTACCTTAGAATTACAAATTAAAAATACAAACATAAGTGAGCAATAACAAATATCTTCAAATAGCGGGAATGGATTTACAAAGTTGATTAAAAAAAGTATATTCAAAATGTCATCAATGAAAGTCCCCAAGACAAATTATTCCGCTCAGCTTAAATAATCCTTTTAATAACCTTTGTGGATATTAGAGAATTACTTGAAAGTATTAAGATGTTTAGTGGGGATTTGTATTTGTGTTGTGTTCTTACTTATTGTTGTTTTTTACGTCCTCATCAAGAAATTAAATTACTTAAATAGAGTGATTTTGTATATTGAAATTAGAAAATGCCAAATAAGTGCTAAGATTTTGTAACTTTAGATAACGTTCATTCTAAAGTTTAAGTACAAAAAACCCCCAATTACTCGAGGGCTTACTTTTGGGTGGAAGACCGGATTCGAACCGGCGACCTCCTGAACCACAATCAGGCGTTCTAACCAACTGAACTACAACCACCATTTATAAATAGACGCTAATTTAATCTATTAATAGAGATATTAAATATTTTAGGGATTAAAAGATAGACGCTTGCCTTTTATTTTCTCATTAAAATGTCCTAAATCATAAGCGAGATGTCCCGACACAAAGGTTTTTTCTACTTTGGAGCGGAATAAAGTCCCCTCAAACGGGCTCCAACCACATTTAGCAAGTATGTTGTTTGTACCCACTCGCCAAGGAAAATTTAAATCCACAATGGCCAAATCCGCAAAATAACCCTCACGAATGAACCCTCTTTGCTGAACCTTATAACAAACTGCTACCGCATGACTCATTTTTTCTACGATTTGTTCTAGTGAAATTTTGCCTTGATGATAAAATTCCAACATCGCCACTAAACTGTGCTGAATCAATGGTCCTCCTGAGGGGGCACTCTGATAAATCTGATTTTTTTCTTGCCATGTGTGTGGAGCATGATCTGTGGCAATTACATCAATTTTGTTCGATAAGAGACCGTCCCAGATTTGGTCCCTGTCTATGGAAGTCTTCACGGCAGGATTCCACTTAATCAATGTCCCTTTTTGGTTATAATCTTCATCACTGAACCAAAGGTGATGAATACATACTTCTGCTGTAATCTTCTTAGCTGACAACGGAATATCACTTTCAAATAATTTCAGCTCCTTACCAGTAGATATATGAAGAACATGAAGTCTAGTACCATGTTTTCTTGCTAAACTGACCGCACGTGATGAGGAAAGATAACACGCCTCAGCTGATCTTATGTTGGGATGTTGTTCAAAGGGAATCTCATGACCGTATTTTTTAAGGGCATTCCCCATGTTGTTGCTGATAGTCAGCTCGTCTTCACAATGTGTAGCAATTAACATGGGTACACGACTGAAAATACGTTCTAAGGTCTGATTGTCATCTACCAACATATCGCCAGTGGAAGAGCCCATAAAAACCTTAACTCCACAAACCTGTAGAGGATCTGTTTTCAAGACTTCTTCTAAATTATCATTTGAAGCTCCCATGTAAAATGAATAATTGGCCAAACTCCTTTTTTTCCCTATTTCGTATTTATCTTCCAGTAAGGTCTGAGTTAATGTTTGAGGTTGTACATTGGGCATTTCCATAAAAGAAGTCACGCCTCCAGCAACAGCCGCTTTGGCTTCCGTATAAATCTCCCCCTTCTGAGTGAGCCCAGGTTCTCTGAAATGTACCTGGTCATCAATCACTCCAGGAAATAAATGTTTACCAGAGGCATTAATTTCCTTATAATTCATCTTGGGCTCCAATGAATCTCCAATCTGCTTGATACACTCATTTCTGATCAGTATATCTTTACAGGAAATTGTTCCCTCATTTACAAGGGTTCCAGCCTTAATCAAATAAGTTTCACTCATATAGGATGTTCGATTCCACGTATCCCGTAAAACTACAACTAAATCTTAGAGAATAGTCAACGAAATCAGTCTTATTCAACTTTCATATAATAGCTTTGTAGGCGTTTATTTTTTATCCCCTCATTTTAAAAAACTATTCTTTTTTTTGATTCAAAATCAGCCAACTAGTAAGTTTTTTTCTTACTAAGACAAATACATTTAACCAATCATAATACTGATCGCACTTTTTAAGAAGAAGATGTGTTTTCATTGTAGATTTGTTTAATAAACAGAAAAGCCTATTATATTAAGAAAATGATTATCGATTTAAACGAAAGAGATTCTTTTCAGCACCGTCACAACGGCCCTTCAAATAAAGAAATTGAAAAAATGTTAACTGTCATTGGAGTTAATTCAATAGAAACCTTAATTGCCGAAACCCTCCCATCATCAATACGGTCTGAAAAAAAAACTAACTTTGCCAGCTGCCAAAAGTGAATACAACTACATCAAGGACCTTAAAAAAACGGCACAAAAAAACACAATAGCCAATTCCTTTATTGGTCAAGGATATTATAACACCATTGTCCCCCCAATCATCCAACGAAACATCCTAGAAAACCCGGGATGGTATACGGCTTACACTCCTTATCAAGCCGAAATTGCACAGGGAAGATTAGAAGCCCTTATTAACTTTCAAACAATGATTATTGAGCTTACCGGTATGGAAATTGCAAATGCTTCCCTTTTAGATGAAGCTACCGCTGCTGCGGAGGCCGTATCGATGCTTAAACAAATACGATCAAAGCATAAAAAAGAAGCCAATAAACTTATAGTGGATAAAAGTATTTTTCCACAAACACTTGAAGTATTAACCACAAGAATGAACCCTGTTAATATCGAAATAGTATGTTTAGATTTATCTAAAGCAGATCTATCAGACCCCTCCGTATTTGGTGTTTATGTTCAATACCCAAATAATGAAGGAAGAGTAATGGATTGGCATCTCTTCAGTGAAAAAGCTAAGTCTAATGATATAAAAATTGCCGTTGGTACCGATTTATTAGCATTAACCTTATTTATTCCACCTGGTTATTGGGGAGCCGACGTGGTTATAGGTACTTCACAGCGCCTAGGAGTGCCTATGGGTTTTGGCGGGCCTCATGCAGCTTTTTTTGCGACGAAAGAAGTTTATAAAAGGAACATTCCAGGAAGAATTATTGGCGTCTCTAAAGACCGTGAAGGGAACAAGGCTTACCGAATGGCTTTGCAAACAAGAGAACAACATATTAGAAGAGAAAAAGCTACTTCCAATATTTGTACTGCACAAGTACTCTTAGCTGTTATGGCTAGTATGTACGCTGTCTATCATGGCCCTAAAGGGCTAAAAAAAATTGCACTAAAAGTACATGGTCTAGCTAAGTCTTTAGAAAAAGGACTTCAAAAGATCGGCATTGCTACTTCACAATACACCTTCTTTGATACAGTTTATTTTACAGTAACTGATGCCAAAAAACTGCGTAAACTAGCCGAACGACAAAATCTAAATTTTCGTTACCATCAAAAAAATAACATAAGCATTTCGTTTGACGAAACTCATGATCAATCGGATTTAATCAAAGTACTCTCGGTAATCGCCCAATCCATGGAAAAGAAAGTCCCATCAGTTCCCGCGTCTTTCGAGGTCATTCTTGATAGTTCCCTCAAAAGGAGACAACCTTTTTTAGAACATGAGGTTTTTAACGATTACCATTCGGAACATGAAATGTTGCGTTACATAAAGCGTTTAGAAAACAAAGATTTATCATTGGTCCACTCCATGATATCATTGGGATCTTGTACTATGAAATTAAATGCCACTACTGAAATGCTCCCCGTAACCTGGCCAGAGTTTAGTCAAATCCACCCTTTTGCTCCTAAACATCAGACTCGAGGATATCAAATTTTAATAAAAGAATTGCATGGCTGGTTATCAGAAATTACGGGTTTTTCAGGTATTTCTTTCCAACCCAACAGCGGGGCACAAGGCGAATACACTGGATTAATGGTTATCCGCCAATATCATATTAATAATGGTGATTCGCAAAGAAAAGTGGCTTTAATCCCTTCCTCTGCCCATGGAACAAATCCTGCAAGCGCAATAATGGCAGGCATGCAAGTGATTATCGTAAAATGTGACTCTGAAGGTAACATTGATTTAGCTGATTTAGAAGAGAAAGTCATTGAGAACAGTCAAAATCTTGCCGTTCTCATGATAACTTATCCTTCCACTCATGGGGTTTTTGAGCAATCTATTGTGGAAATTTGTGCCTTGATACATAAACATGGTGGACAAGTTTACATGGATGGTGCCAACATGAATGCCCAAGTGGGGCTCACTTCACCAGGTAAAATTGGTGCCGACGTCTGTCATCTTAATTTACATAAAACATTTTGTATTCCCCATGGAGGTGGTGGCCCTGGAATGGGACCCATCGGCGTAGCTCAACACTTGGTAGATTTTCTGCCACATAATGGAGGAAAAAGTATCAAATCAGTTTCTGCTGCAAAATTTGGAAGCGCTAGCATTTTGCCAATATCTCATGCTTACATTGCCATGATGGGAAGTGAAGGTTTAACAGCAGCTACTAAGCTGGCCATTGTTAATGCAAATTATATAGGGCAAAGATTAGCTGACCATTATCCAATTCTTTACAAGGGAAATAATGAACGCAACGCCCACGAACTCATCATTGACTGCCGCCATTTTAAAGAAATAGGTATCGAAGTAGAGGACATTGCCAAAAGGCTAATGGATTATGGCTATCATGCGCCCACTGTATCTTTTCCAGTAGCAGATACCATGATGATTGAACCCACTGAAAGTGAAACCCAAAAAGAATTAGATCAATTTTGTGACGTAATGATTTCCCTTCGCTCTGAGATTGCCGAAATTGAAAATGGTTTAGTTGATACTAAAGATAATGTTCTCAAGAATGCACCCCATACCCAGAGAGTAGTCCTAGATGAATCATGGAAGCATGCCTATACAAGAGAAAAGGCAGTTTTTCCGGTCGAAGGGCAACGATTTCACAAGTTTTGGCCCTCTGTAAGCAGAATAGATAGTGCTTTTGGTGATAGGAATTTGGTTTGTAGTTGCCTTCCTGTCGAAAAATATGAGTCTAAACCAATCAGTTCATAATCGAGCAAAAAGCCAATTTTCCCAACCTTAATAGCACTTATCTAAAATAAATGTTCCTTCAACCCAATTTAAAGAATCATAATCCGCTTCCATATAGGCATTAATGCGACCCAGATTAACAGCCATAACTTCAATAAAACCAGAAGTAGCATAGTAACTTTCATCAGTGATCCCTGGTAAATGGAAGATAACAGAAACCTCTGAAGGTACTTGGTAAAAGCCTTCCTTAAAGGGAAACTGAACAGAAATATAGCCTCTCGATGAAAAGTTGATGAGGCAAGGGTCTTCTTCCTCTTGATCTTCACTAAACAGTTCATTATCATATAAATCAGTAGTAGCAACTGGCTTAGCCTTTCCGTACTGATAACGGTAAGACAATCCAGCAATCGTACCCTCCAAAAGAGATGGCATGACGTTGATCGGATTACAATGATGGAAGAAAATCATTCCTAAAAAAAACGCTTTCAACAACTTGCTCATAATATTTTAAAGATAAAATGCTTTCGATTGTCTTTTTACTTGATAAAATGGGTAATTTTGGTCAAATCTACAACATTGTGGTTGTCCATAATGATTAGAGCCGTACTTCGTGTACCATAAATAGGCATATCGACAAAAATAGAGAATAAAGCAGGCTCAATCTGTTGCGTAATTCCCGTCTCAGAAAGTAATTCATCCTGAAATATTTGTTTATCCATCATTAAGTTTAGTAATTCTTCCTTATCAAATTCTTTTTTTAAAAGTCAATTTGAAACGTTCTTTTAATTCTTCTAATTTAAGCCATGAAGTATTTAAACTGGCATTGCTCAATCCATGAATTCCTGGAGACCCCTGATTAATGATCCCCACTTGATTATTAAAATGAAACAAAACACACTCCTTTTTAGTCAAAAGATTAATCAATTATACATTCTTCTTTGATTAAGTAACTTCTACATATATGCTTCACTTGTTTGGGAGACTTTTAATAATCTACCGGTAAAGATCCTCTGCTATTAGCATGAGGTTGTATTACCGACATTCTGACGTTGGTCACGGCTGCAAAAGCTCCCGAGCGATTCATTGCCAGCCAAGTGCCCCCAGCTCTTAAATCACGCCCACCTATAAGTTCAGCCTCCTTATCCCAAAAACCTAGCTGCTGATTAGGCCTTTCATAATACTCATCCAGATTGGCCAATAAAATAAATGGATATTTGAGATAAATATAGTGAGCAAATACAATCAAGCACATATATTTAAGTTCTTTATGAAATCATTGTACCAATACATCGTCAACTATCTGCATCAATATTTTGATTTGAAACTATATACAAGCATTTTATGCTTTTTACTTGTTTTCATAATGATCAATTATAACCTTGACTTTGAGACCAAATATATCAAGACCCTCTCAAATGTTTGGATAAGATCCTCAATAATGTCTATTTTTCACGGTTTCCCTTTTTTAACTACCGCTTTACTACTCAATTTCTTTGGGAAAACTCATAAATGGCAGGAAGATCCACAATTTTGGATTACCTTCTTATTGGGGTTTTTAATTATTGGTCTCTCTCGCGGTATCCACTGGGGAATTTTATTGCGGTGGACTATGGCACCTGAAGATTGGTTACTTCTTAGATCAAGTATCAATTGGGCCATGAAATTGACAATGGTAATCCTTTTTTTTGGCGCTTTTTATCGGACTTTTGACACTTCTTTGGGACATTTTTATGGTTTCACTTTTCGAAAATTTTATGTTCCCCCTTATTTGCTGCTGATGGGAATTGCCATTGTATTTGTAATTATTGGCTCTTTTTTTAGTGATCTTCAAAACTATTATCCACGATATAAAGTTGCCCATGGCTTATCTTTTGCAAACCATCACGATGTTCCCGTATGGGTTTCCATTTTTATTTATGAAGTTACATACGCTACTAGTTTTATAACTGTAGAATTGATTTTTAGAGGGTTTTTAATTTATGCGTTTATAAAATATTTTGGTTCTTATTCCATATTACCTATGGTTGCTACTTATTGCTTTCTACACTTTGGAAAACCTGCTACAGAGACACTTAGTTCAATTATGGGTGGTTATATCTTAGGTATCATCGCCCTTAAGAATAAAAACATATGGGGAGGTGTTATGGTGCATGTGGGTGTGGCTTGGTCGATGGAATTATTTGGATATCTACAAGCAAGATTCTAGAGTTAGTTATAAATTTGAGTTATGGAGTTTAGTATAATTTTATTGTTACTTTTCGGAATGAGCGCAGGTGTTGCTATTGGATATTTAACGGCCTTGGTAAGATATAAAAAATCTAGTCCAGATGAGCAAAAAGCTCAGTTACAGCTCAAAATGGCGCTAGCTCAGACCCTATCACTAGAAAAAAATCTAAAAGAATTAGATCAGTTGCTTAAAAACGAGCGAACAAAAACTGAGAAATTAAATACTGAAAATGCAACCCTATCTGCCAATTTCTTAAATCTTCAAAAGAAATTGGATACAGAAAAAAAAGAATTAGGCGAACTTCAAAATAAATTTTCATTAGAATTCAAAAATCTTGCCAACGAAATTTTTGAAGAAAAATCAAAAAGGTTCACAGATCAAAATAAGAATAATTTAGGTGAAATTCTTACTCCTTTAAAAGAACGTATTCAAAAGTTTGAACAGCAAGTCACTTTAAATAACAAAGAGAGCATTCAATGGAATACAGCACTTCAGGAGCAATTGAAAAATATGGCCGCTCTGAACAAGCAAATGACTGCAGAAACCGAAAATCTTACCCGAGCACTGAAAGGAGATGCCAAAGCACAGGGAAATTGGGGAGAAATCCTACTGGAATCTATCTTAGAGAAAGTAGGTCTGACAAAAAATGTACATTATTTCAAAGAACATAATTTAAAAGCAGAGAACGGTAGCAATCAGCGATTGGATTATATACTCAAACTCCCAGACGACAAATGCTTAATAATTGATTCTAAAGTTTCATTAACTGCCTATACTCGATACACCGAAGAGGAGGAGAATGAGAAAAAAGTAGAACAGCTGAAGCTTCATATGGAGAGTATACTTACCCATATCAAGACTCTAAGTGCTAGAAATTATCAAAATTTGCATCAAATCAAGCAACCTGATTATGTAATGATGTTTGTGGCCAACGAACCTGCGCTTGTGATCGCCTTGCAACATGATAATCAGCTTTATGAAAAAGCCTTGGACAAAAATATTGTACTAGTCTCTACCAGTACCTTACTAGCAACTCTAAGGACGATATCTTATATCTGGAAACAGGATTCTCAAACAAAAAATGCAATAGAGATTGCAAGACAAGCAGGTGCCATGTATGACAAATTTAGCGCTTTTACAGATGACTTAATCAAGGTGGGTAGTAATCTCAAAACTACACAATCCAATTATGAAGAAGCCATGAAAAAACTTAGTGAGGGAAAAGGAAACTTGGTGAACCGCGCTGAAAATCTCAAAAAACTAGGTGCCAAATCCACTAAAAATTTGGATTCTAGAATGATCTCGAGATCCAATGATAAAAATACAGATCTTCCTTCTCCTAATTTGTTTGCAAACTAAAACCCCACATTATAACTTTATACTTATGGAATTAACTGCTGAAAATAAATTGAAAAAACTGATCGTAGTCGGAGATCGTGTTTTAATCAAACCCTTAAAAGAATCTGACAAAACGGCCAGTGGCATTCTACTTCCTCCGGGTGTAAGAGAGAAAGAAAAAATTCAAACGGGTTTCATTGTAAAAGTTGGACCTGGATATCCAATCCCCGTACCATTAGATGAAGATGACGCCTGGAAACAGGAAGAAGATCAAATGAAATACGTCCCTTTACAAGCCAAACAAGGAGATAAAGCAATTTTTCTCCAAAATGGGGCTTTCGAAGTGGTATATGAAAACGAAAAATATTTTATCGTTTCACAAGCTTCCATACTTATGCTTGAGCGCGAAGAAGATTTATTTTGATGAAAAACAACCTTTAAGAAGCTTTCTAAAATAAGATCTGAAAAGATTTTTTATTTGCAAAAATTCAAAATATTAATCTGCCAAATAAATCAACCTGAACATCGGAACGTCCCTTTTACAGAACAGCAAACAATCATGGTATGAAATCCTTAGTCAAGCACCATGGATAAGAAAAGATGATTTCAAATATTTTCATCAACTGTTTGAAATGATCAATCTATGAAGTCAGGTCAGACTTTTTACAAAAAATCTCCCATGAGCTTGTAGAATTTTAAAAGGTTCATCTTCCAGGTTCAAAAAACTTTAAGCCAAATTCATATCAAAATAGTCGACCCCCCTGTTTCTTAATCCTCTTTAAGGATTAAAAAAGAGTGTTTTCACCAGGGTATAAGACCGCTTGTATCTCTCGCCATTGAATCAGTTTGATATTGTTTTGCTTAAGCAAATCTTGAAACTTTTTACTTGATACAATTTTATAATCTTGCTCACGCCATTTGGCCCCATAAGCTTCTCGATCTTTAGTGATAGCATTCATTTCCTCATCATCAAAAGCCAAATGTATCAAAAGTTGATTGAGACCTGGTTTAATAGATGAAAGAACATGTAAATAATACTCTTCCATTGCATTTAATTCTATCCCTTTTAAGGCCATGAACATTTGGTCTACCAATACCACCTGTGAGGGTAAAGGGAATTCTTCATCAAAATGTGGAGCCAAAAGCTTTGGAACGAATACAGGTATTTGATTTTGATGTCCTACTTCTATGTACGTTCTTAAAAATTCTGGATCGAAAAATAAGGTGCCTTCATGACTATCCATATGTGTGGGCGCAAGACCCAAAGCACGTGCATAGTCGATTTGAGCCTGTAATTCAATCTTTATTTGGGAATTGCTCGCCTCTTTAATCACCGTTACTTTGTTTTGATGCAGAAAGCCTTCCTTATCTAAAAGAGTCCCAATATCCTGAGCAGAGGCAACTCCAGTCCATTTATAACCAATCCATTCCGAGGTAAAAGTTAAATGAAGCCCCAAATCAATCTGTGGATTTTCAAGATAATAAGCGGCTACCTCTTCGGCAAAAGGTGATGGCATCATAACACTAGCCGAACTCACAAATCCCTTTGAAAGTGCCTCAAAAGAGGCTTTATTGACCGAGCGAGCCAGACCTAAATCATCGGCATGGATAATTAGTAACTTATCTGAAGACGTATAACCTAGTTTTTGTGCTAAATTTTCGTACTGCGGTAAGGGTCGGTCTGAGTGAAAGATAAAGTTGTAAATTAATCGAGAATCATAAATAGGGATTTTATTAAAATAAAAAAATAATCTTAACCCACCCCAAGCCATGATGGCGAGCAGCAACAGTCCCAGTCCAAATTTTAATAAAATATGTCTTGTTTTATGTTTCATTCAGATTGATTAAAACTAAAATACCATATTTATTGACAAATAGCAGTAATAATGGCTTTTTCATCTTTCCCTTTTTGCTTCGACTTTGTTCTAAGGAGTATAATTAAGTTATAAATAATCATCTCAAATAAAAGTATAAGCCCAAAAGATAAACACAATTTGAAAATGAAGCCTAATTGCCATAGTAAGCCTATGCTCACATTTTGCTCGAACTTATTAAGACAATAAACATTAACTGGAAAATTCCCAACAATAATATAATAGTATAAGTCCGATCTCTCTGTAATAATATATTTCTTCCCTCCTTGAAGCCATATTGAGTAATCCTTAAACAAAACCGACTAAAAAGTCAATTAGCACCAAATTAAGTAAAAAAATAGCTGCTCAAACGCTATTAAAAAACTGAAATAAAAACGCCTTAAGACCAAATTTTAAAATCAATAGCGGTTGGGAGTTTATTCCATTTTCTATGTTTTTTTTACACGTTTAAATTACCGAAAAAATGTCTTTCGGATTAGCTTTCTCCTGATTACGCTTAAAAAGGCGTAACATTAAAATGATTTTCACTAAGCAGTAAGGTAGGCTACAATGAGTATGTAAGAATTTATTCTAGGTTCCGAGGTAAAAATTTTTGTTCAAAATAAAGATTTAACTTAAACATGGCCATGAATATAAATTTTTTGAAAACTTAAAGGGAACTTAATATGATTAAGGGGTATTAGAGTTAATAAAACTGGACCGACCATACGATTAAGAGTAATTGAATTAATTTTAAATATGAATTTAACCCCCTTAAATAAAATAGAATTGAAGCATTACTGGAATACACTATCCAATATTCATTTAATTAATGCCACCAATAAAAACTTCATAGAAAAATACAAGAAGGTATGAAGATTAAGTCCGTAAAAAGTTGGAAAGAAAATTTTGGATTACTTCGGCCCTATACCATAGCTTCTAAAGGAACTACATATGATGTTTCCAATATCATTGTAGAAATTTCCTTGGAGAATGGAATAAAAGGATTAGGAGCTTCTGCACCAACAGAAATAGATGAAGGAGAGACTTTTGCAAATTGTGAAACTGTTTTGCACGAAGATAATTTAGAATGGCTAATTGGAAGAGAAATTGAGTCTATAGATAAAATTAGTGCGGATCTTCGCAATCGAATGTTCACGACACCGGCAGCTCGTGCAGGAATCGACATTGCGTTATATGATGCTTTCGCTTTGTTTTACAATGTTCCATTAGTTGACCTTTTTGGCCGTCAATATGAAGCCTTACCAACTTCAATAACCATCGGTATTAAATCCATAGAAGAATCTGTAGAAGAGGCTAATGAGTATGAAAGAAGAGGTTTTAAAATCATCAAGCTAAAAACGGGAGCTTCTGTCGAAGAAGATGTAGCTCGAATAATTAAATTGAGAGAAAGCATCGATCAATCAGTCGCTATCAGGGTAGATGCCAATCAAGGTTACGATACGGATGACTACAAAAAATTCATAAAAAATACGCGAGAGCTTAACGTTGAGTTTGTTGAGCAGCCTTTTCCGAAAGAGGATATCGAAAAAATGCGTAGTCTAGACGAACAATATAAATTGCACATTGCAGCAGATGAAAGTTTACAAAACGAAGAAGATGCAGCCTTAATAGCAACCCCCCCTAAAGCTTGTGGAATTTTTAACATCAAATTAATGAAGAGTGGTGGCATTTATTCAGCTATGAAAATTGCTGCCATAGCTAATAAAGCTAATATTGATCTAATGTGGGGCTGCATGGACGAAAGCAGAATCAGTATTGCTGCCGGACTTCATACTGCATTTGCTTGTCCAAACACAAAGTATATTGATTTAGATGGTAGTTTAGATTTGACCAGAGATTTAGTTTCAGGCGGTTTTGAAATCAAAAACGGAGTAATGCGAACCCTTAACGCTCCTGGGTTAGGAGTAAAAATGCTTTCTTAATTGGCATAAAGTGAAATTCACATATAATTAAATTGCACATCCTAGAATGAACAGCCTCACTTTATTTAAATAGAAGTTTATTAGCTTTTAAATTGTTATTTAGAACTACACATTGATTTCATAAAAATTACTTGTTCAATGTATCTGAATCTAATGTGAATCTGTTTCGCTTTCTATTCCTTTACCTAATGATTATTTCCTATTCTAAAATTTAAAAAAATTTAATTTTAACAAAGATTTAATAAGCTTAGTCCTTTTTTATTAATTCAATCATACACTAAAAACTCTTATTAATTTATCCCCAAAATACTCTTTCATTTTGAGGATTATCCTCTAAAAAATTTAAGATAGCGCCGTCATCAAAACGCAAATATAATTACCATTATAAGCAATGTAAATACAGTAAAAAATAGAACTAGATAGACCCCATTTATCTCTATCCTTAATTCAAAATATTTTACTTTCTATTCCCTTCGGCAAACTCCTTTGCAAAGTATGTCAAAATAATATCCGCCCCTGATCGCTTAATAGCAGTCAAGGACTCCTGCATGGCTCGTTCGCTATCTAACCATCCCTTTTGTGCGGCAGCCTTAATCATAGAATATTGTCCAGACACATTATAAGCTGCAATAGGAAGTGGGAAATTTTGTTTAAAATCACTGATAATATCTAAGGAGGTCAATGCTGGTTTAACCATCAATATATCAGCCCCTTCTTCGTAATCAAGCTGTGCCTCCAACAGGGCTTCTTCACGGTTAGCAGGATCCATTTGATAAGTCTTTTTATCACCAAACTTAGGAGCTGAATCTAATGCATCACGAAAAGGACCATAAAAGGTACTGGCATACTTAGCCGTATAGGACATTATGCCTACATCCTGAAAACCTTGTTGATCCAAAAGTTCACGTAAATAGCCAATACGACCATCCATCATATCTGATGGACCAATCATATCGATCCCTGTCTCCGCCTGTGCAAGTGCCATTTTCCCCAAAATCTCTAATGTCGCATCGTTAAGTATTTTGCCTTCTTTAACCAAGCCATCATGTCCATCGCTGCTGTAAGGGTCCATAGCTATATCGGTGATGATATGGGATTCAGGTAACCTTGCTTTAATTTCTCTTAATGTCCTTAGATAAAAGGAATCCTCGCGATACCCTTCAATAGCCTCTGAAGTTTTATCCTTCTCTGATACAATAGGAAATACATCAAATGACCTAATCCCCAAACCCATGCAATATTCTATCTCTTTAAGCATTAAGTCTGAAGTCAGCCGATAAATACCCGGCATAGATATTACTTCTTGTTTCTGATTATAACCTTCAATTAGAAACAAGGGAAATATTAGGTCATCAGTGGTAACCTGTGTCTGTCGTATCAGGGATCTGATTCCTTCATTTTTACGGTTTCTTCTAGGTCTGCGGAGCATAATAACAAAGATAATTAATCAATTGAGTTGAACACAATTATGATTGAAACATCATTATTAAAGCTGCCAAAATAGTCATGAAAATGATAAAAAAACGATAAATTTTCTCAGGAATACGTTTAACAATCTGAGTTCCTAAAAAAGATCCAAAGGCAATAAATGGCAATACCAATGAATCCAAAATTAACGAACTCCAAGTAATGGTTTCCCAGCTATAAACATGAAAAGGTACTTTTGCCAAATTGATAATTAAAAAAAACCACGCTGCTGTCCCAATAAACTGGTTTTTTCGTAAATTCAAAGACAATAGATAAACAGCCATAACAGAACCAGCCAAATTACCCACCATTGTTGTAAATCCTGCAGCTATCCCCAAAACAGCGATCAATAACCAATTCTGCAAAATCATTTGACTTCGATACCCTTCATTAAATACCATGATCCCAGTACTCAAAAAAATAATGCTCGCCATCAATTGACGAAATACCACATCATCAATAAATATTCCTACATAAGCTCCTAGTAAAACTCCTACAAAAGCAAAAGGCAGCACCCGATTCAAATGTTCCCATTTGGCATACCTTTGGTAATGATAAACAGCCATAAAATCTCCTAATATGAGAATTGGTAGCATTATGCCACTTGAAGTCCTTCCACCAAAACCAATTGCCAGCAAAGGTACAGCAACCATCCCCGCCCCGTGAATCCCCGTTTTAGCCATTCCTACTAAGATTCCAACTATAACCAAAACATACATTTGCTGGTGGTTCAGGGTAAAATTAAAGAAGTCCATCATGTCATTGGCCGCACATTATCTTTTCATGATCTCCATTTTTAGAATGTACTAAAATTAGAATGCAAAAATTAATCAAAATTAAACCCAGTAATAGTTTGTTTAATAATTTGTAAGCAATGATTTAATTGCTCCTCGGTAATGACCAAAGGAGGCGCAAATCGAATTATATTGCCGTGGGTAGGTTTGGCTAATAATCCATTCGCCTTTAGAGATAAACAAAGATCCCATGCGGTGGTACTCTCCTCCGTATCATTAATCACCAAAGCGTTAAGCAATCCTTTGCCCCGAACTGTTTGAATCATTTCATGAGTTGAAACAAAATCAGTCAATTCCTTACGGAACAAATCTCCAAGTATCTGAGAATTTTGAGCAAGATTTTCATCAATCACAACTTCTAAGGCAGCTTGTGCGACCTTGCAAGCCAACGGATTGCCTCCGTAAGTTGAGCCATGTTCACCCGGCTTTATGGTCAGCATGACCTGATCATCAGCCAATATTGCTGACACAGGAAGAACACCTCCTGAAATGGCCTTCCCCAATATCAAAATATCCGGTCTTGCTTTTTCATAATCACAAGCCAACATTTTACCCGTCCTTGCTATTCCCGTTTGCACCTCATCAGCTATAAACAAGATATTGTACTGCGTACACAATGCCCTAACACCTGCAAGATAACCTGGATCGGGAACTATCACACCTGCTTCTCCTTGAATCGGCTCAACCATGAAGGCAGCTATAGTTGGATCTTGAAGTTTTTGCTCCAGAGCTTGTAGGTTGTTATAAGGAATGAGCTCGTAACCAGGCATGTAAGGACCAAATCCCTTGTAAGATACCGGATCATCAGAACTACTAATTGCCGCCAATGTTCGCCCCCAAAAATTCCCTTTTGCAAAAATAATTTTAGCCTGATTTTCAGGAATCCCTTTATTCTCATATCCCCACTTTCTCGCCAGCTTATTAGCGGTCTCTCCGCCCTCTACCCCTGTATTCATCGGTAATACCTTATCGTAACCAAATAAATTGGTAATGAATTGCTCATATTCCCCCAATACATCGTTATAAAATGCACGAGAAGTTAAGGTCAAAATTGCTGATTGATCTGTTAAAGCTTTTAAAATTTTTGGATGACAGTGGCCTTGATTCACAGCCGAATAAGCAGATAAAAAATCAAAATATTCTTTGCCTTCTACATCCCAAACTTTTGCCCCAAGCCCTTTAGCTAAAACTACCGGTAAAGGTTGGTAGTTATGTGCCCCATGCTGTGCTTCAAGAAGTATAAGCTCATCACTTTTTGTTTTGCTTTCTATCATAAATTATAAAATATTTATCCCGGGAATCAATTTATATGTTCCATAGTTGCTGTAAAGTTACGAGATAAATAAGAAATTGACATCAAACAAAAAAAAGAACAAAGAAACTCTTACAGAAGAAGAAAAATATTATTTAAGCAAAGAAGGACTTACAATCTTAGCGGCATCATTTCTCCTAAACCGGGGATTTTGCTGTGATTCTGGATGCAAAAATTGCCCCAATCCAACAAAATAAATTAAAAATGTGATCTTAGCATTTGGTAATAAAACTATTATGATCATATTTGCATTTCGTTTCTAACAACGTGTTAATTATGTCAAAAGTTTGTGATATTACAGGCAAAAGAGCGAGGAGCGGAAACAATGTTTCTAAAGCCAATAACAAGACCAAAAGAAAATTTTCTCCCAATTTGCACAAAAAGAGGTTTTATGTACCTGAGCAAGATACATGGATCACACTTAAGGTTTCATCAACGGCTCTACGTACGATCAACAAAAATGGTATCAATGCTGTGCTCAGACAGGCAAAGGTTAATGGCAACATATTAGTCTAAAAACAAGATAATGGCTAAAAAAGGTAACAGAATACAAGTGATTATGGAATGCACAGAGCATAAAGCTACCGGCAAACCCGGTACCTCTCGCTACATCACTACCAAAAACAGGAAAAATACCCCTGAAAGACTTGAAATCAAGAAATATAATCCCATTCTCAGAAAACACACTACTCACAAAGAAATTAAATAGTCATGGCTAAAAAAGTAGTAGCAACATTAAAACAACCCGGAAGCGCAAAATTCGCCAAAGTTATTAGATCTGTAAGGACTGCTAATGGTTCTTACTCTTTCAAAGAAGAGATGGTCGCAGAAGCAGATGTTAAGAAGGTTTTAACTAAGTAAATAAGACCATTTCTTATAAAAAAGTCGACTATAAAAGTCGACTTTTTTTTTAATTTCTACGAAGAACTTGACAAACTAAATTTCAATATGAGATTGCACAATATTTTTTCAAGAAAAAAAAAAGAAAATTTAGAAAAAGGCTTAGAAAAGTCGAAAAAAAGTTTTTTTAACAAGTTAAGTAGAGCTATCATCGGTAAATCCAGTGTAGATGAAGCCGTTTTAGATAATCTTGAAGAGGTACTTATCAATTCTGATGTAGGTATTGAGACAACGCTTAAAATTATTGAAAAAATTGAAACGCGTGTAGCGAAGGATAGTTACGTCTCTACTTCGGAACTAAATAAAATATTAAAAGATGAAATTGCCAGTTTACTTATAGAAAACAACACTATTGACCTTTACTCCTTTAAAGTGCCAGAAGTCAAAGGCCCCTATGTAATTTTAGTCGTCGGCGTAAATGGTGTCGGTAAAACCACAACAATTGGAAAATTAGCTGCACAATTTAAGGCCCTAAACAAAAAAGTTATTTTAGGTGCTTCAGATACCTTCCGAGCCGCCGCTGTTGATCAGCTAATTTTGTGGGGTGAAAAAGTAAACGTACCTGTCGTTTCAAAAGGCATGAATGCAGATCCTGCTGCTGTTGCTTATGAGGCAGTCAAAAAAGCTAAAGAGGAAGGTGCAGATGTCGTAATCATCGATACAGCCGGCAGATTACATACCAAAGTAAATCTCATGAATGAACTTAGTAAGATTAAGAATGTTATTAAGAAATTCGTTCCAGACGCTCCTCATGAAGTCCTACTGATTCTTGACGGAAGCACAGGCCAAAATGCTTTTATTCAGGCTTCAGAGTTTATCAAAGCAACTGAGGTAAATGCCTTGGCAGTCACTAAATTAGATGGTACTGCCAAAGGAGGTGTCATTATAGGAATATCTGATCAATTTAAAATCCCTGTAAAATACATTGGTATAGGAGAAGGAATTGAACACTTACAGGTATTCAATAAAAAGACATTTGTCGAAACCTTTTTTGAAAAATAGTCAGATCTCAAAAGACATTTGTCAAAACCTTTCATATTTTATTTGTAAACATCCACTACAAAAACTTTACCTTTTGATTTAAAAGTATCATTTGTTTCTTGAAGAATCTGGACTATTGACGATTAAATAACTCTCAGGCCTTAAATTAAAATGTAAAGTCCCAAAATCTCGAATTACAGTTACCTCAGTGCAAATCCCATTTTCATATCGATAATAATTCTCTCCTTGAGGTGAGATCAACAAATAATAATGAGAATCGACTTCTTCAAAATTCAAATAATTCCCAAAATGTTGAGAAAAAACTGGTTGTTTATCTTTTGGTTCCTCAAAATGAATTTTAGCAGCAGAATAAGTAATTGTTTCGAGAGGAATAGTTTGGTGCCTTTCTTTAGTGCGGAGTACATAGCCCTCATCTTTTTTGAAAATGTTATAGGTCATTTTCTTCGATCCATTCAAACTACTAAACCCTTCTCCCCGAATCAAAACACCATCCTCAAAAATTTCTTTTAACATATATTTGATCTCCAATTCTATTAGGATTTTATATCTTACTTCAGTTATACTTTCATAGATAACTTCACTCAAAGTACTAACCCGACTGACTGTCATCTTACCTATTTCTTTGTTAGACTTAAATACATTATAGCTAAGGAGTTGTGCTTGACTAAGCAATGAACAAAAAATAAAAAAGAATATTATTATAAATTTCAATGTCAAAAGAAAAATTAAATAGGTTATAAGATGACTAATTTATAAATATTTTTATCGGTTTTAAAGGAATATTAATACCTGTTCTTGGGCTTATATTTGCTTTTGACGAAAATTTCATGATGATTGCGATTGTTCATCAACTCTTGCATGGTGCTTTCCGTCTCATCCATATAATGTTTAACAATTTGCCACCCAATCCAAGCACCTACTCTACCTGGACATTCATTCCCCAACTCTATTGTTTTTGGTCGCTCTCCAAGAATTTTTTTCTTAGTGAATTCATCTGTTACATAGAGCCATTCTTTTTCGATAATTCGAGACCAAATTAATTCTTGATAGACATATACATCCCGAATTTCCTTCGGTGTAAATCCTAAAATTAAGTCATCTGGAGTACAAGGCATGATACTTCCAAGTAAATAATAAATCTTCCCGTAATCAATCATTTCAGACAACAAGGTTTCCTCATCTCCACTCGAGCAAAAATCTGCAATAAAAAATTTCAAAATAGTTGGTATCATATATTTAGCTTCGTACCTCCTTAAAATATACCGCGGAACATCTTTGGGCCTGTAAGACGCCTTCTCACCAATAAAAAAATCTAAACCGATAATTATATAATCTTTAGAAATGGCCAAATCATTATATAATCCACTCACTATAGTTTGTATTTTGGGCACAACCATCTCGGGAAAATAATATTTCAACAACCCTAAAGAGGTATTCATCTTCTCTTCAAATAAAAGCTGTTCAAAAGCTTCATTTGCCTCTCTATAAAGAGTATCTATAAACTCATTTTGTACCAAGCCAAAAATGCTCTCAGCTAATACTTCTTCATCAGGATACTCATTGAGATGAAATATCCTAGTAGCCATCTCTCTGTGATTTTGAAGAAACATTTTAACATCACTTATATCTTGAGAATTAAATAGCTCTTTTTCAAGCCTATTTACCACAATTTTTACCTCTGAAAGCTCGACATCGGGATGATATCGACAGGGATCTTCACTACACCCATTTAAGAAAAGAAAAACAAACAATAGACAAACTATCCTCATAAATAGTATTTTTGGAGAAAATTAATATAATTCCAATGAGAAAGTTACTTCTTTTCCTATCATTTATTTTAATTGGAGCCCTTGCTTGCTTTTCGCAAACCAAACTCGGATTAAAATTTTCCCCCTTATTTTCATCTCACAAAATCTCATTAAAGTCGGATCAATTAGATATTTCCTCAGGAAAAACGTCTACAAGGATGTCCATAGGACTTATTGTAGATCATCCTCTTACCGAAACTTACCTTCTTAACTCAGGTTTAATTTATCTGCCTAAACGAGTCAGCATCGATTTAGTCGAAGAGGGAAGCGGCTCCGCGCCTAAAAATCCTTTCGAATCCTACGATCTTAATTATCTCCAAGTCCCCTTGTCCTTAAAACTCTTTACTAATGAAATCGCTCCAGACATCAGTATCTTTTTTCAAGTTGGTCTAACCTTTGAATTCAAAATCTTCGATCAAGCGCTAAAGGAAGATTATGAATTTATTTCTAAATTTCGCTTTTTCGATACCGCTGCTATCATTGGTGCGGGTATTGAGTACCGACTAGGAGTAAATACGTTATTTTTCGCTGGCAGCTCCCTACAAAAAGGTTTAGTTAACGTGATAAGTCAAACCAATCCCGATTATCCTCTTTTCATTCGCAACCAAGTTGTGTCTATTGACATTGGTATGAAATTCTAGGTTTTAATGACTTCATCATTAGTATTTAAAAATTGATACTCATTCAAAGCTAAGGAAGAATCTGATACCACTTTAACCCATTTAATTAAACTCAAAAACCATTTTAAACGCCTAGAAACAATCCCTTCAGTGAAGTACGCTTTTAAATAAGGATGCACCACTAAGGACACTTTTTTCTCATTCTGCTTCTTAAATAAATGCATCAATGTCTCCTCAATTTGATCTGCCACTAAAATGGACGCCGTTATTTTGCCCGTACCTTCGCATGAAGGACATTGCTCTTTGGTTATAATATTTACTTCTGGCCTTACTCTTTGTCTGGTAATCTGTAATAAACCAAACTTTGATAACGGTAAAATGGTGTGTTTTGAACGATCCATTTCCATGGCTTCAATCATAGTAGAATAGACTTTACGCTTATTTTCTACTTTTCTCATGTCAATAAAATCAACCACGATGATCCCTCCCATATCGCGTAAACGCAATTGCCGAGCGATCTCTTTGGCAGCCTCAACATTTACAGTTAAAGCTGTAGTTTCTTGGTCTTCCTCTCGATTAGATTTGTTACCACTATTCACATCAATCACGTGCAATGCCTCTGTGTGCTCAATGATCAAATATCCCCCACCAGCTACCGTTACCGATTTGCCAAATGAGGTTTTTAACTGTTTCTCTACGCCAAAAATTTCAAAAATTTTAGCCTTTGACTGGTGCAGACGTAACAATTTCTCTTTATCTGGAGCAATCGTCTTAATGTAACTTTTTATTTCCTCAAATAAATCTTTATCGTCGATAGTAATGGTATCAAAGGTCTCATTGAGAACATCTCTAACAATGGAGTTTGTACGGCTGACCTCTCCAATGATTTTATCCTTTGACTTTGACCTTTTAAGCTTTTCGATCCCTCTCTGCCAAATTTGCACTAAATTTTGGAGATCTGTATCAAGCTCTTTTACGTCTCTTCCAGAAGCCACAGTACGAATAATCACTCCGAAGTTTTCTGGCTTAATTGAACTAATCAGACGCGCCAAACGCTTCCTTTCATTGGAATTCCCTATTTTCTTCGATACATTAACTGCATTAGAAAACGGGACTAAAACTAAATAGCGTCCTGCTATTGACAACTCACACGATAATCTTGGGCCCTTTGTTGATATGGGTTCCTTTACAACCTGAACAAGCACATTTTGGTTCTTAGTAAGAACCTGTCCTATTTTACCAAACTTATCAATATCGGTCTCATTTCTGAACCCAGTAAGCTTTGTACTGATCTCTTTTTTACTTTGAATCAGCTTTGTAAATTTATTCAGTGACTGGACTTGTGGTCCTAAGTCGAGATAATGTAGAAAAGCATCTTTTTCGTAACCAATGTCAATAAAACCTGCATTGAGACCTTGAACAACTTTTCGTACAGTACCTAAGTAAATATCACCAACATTGAATTGGATTCCTCCGTCTTCTTGATGGAATTCAATCAATCTTCTATCATTTAGAAGTGCTATTCGACATCCGTTTTGAGTTGAATTTATTACTAATTCATTACTCACAGTTTTTCAGATTAAATGTCTACTTCTTTTTATGTCTATTCTTTCTCAACCTTTTTTTTCTCTTATGTGTAGAGATTTTGTGTCTTTTTCTTTTTTTACCGCAAGGCATATTTTTAAATTTAAATGTTATTAATTTTCTAAATATTTTGCTGCTGCAGACTTTAATGCTGGATCAACATTTTCTGCTGCTACAATTCTTGTAAATAGTTCTGAAGATTTCTCAAGTTTATTAACCTCTAACAAACAAACACCCAAATATAACATGGCTTCATAATCATCATCTTTTAATTCCAGCAACTTTTCAAATCTATTAACGCCTCGCTCATATTGCCCTGATTGAATGGACAAAAGACCTAGACTTAAGAGAGCCTCTCTGTTTTCCGGATCTTTTTCTATTACTTCCCGTAACATCATGATTCCCGACATAGGATTTTCTGTTGTCACCAAGGTCATGGCTAATTTTGTCTTAGCGGATAAATTATCTCGCTCTCTTTGAGTTATCAAAGACAAAACTTTCCTAGCCTCTCTCGCATACTCTTCCGCCTCTTTAATATTGGAAGCGCGTTCATATGAAGCATATAATAAGGCTGCTGCTTTTTTCTGTGTCTGCAAAGAACTATCTCTTTGCAAGAATTTCATAGTAACAGCCTTGGCACTATCCAAAAACCCATACTTCAAATAGTATCTCGCTAAAGAGTCTGCAAAGATAATGTAATTTTCTGATATTTCCCCTTTAAAAGAATTCTTCAAAGAAGTAATTGCGACCGCATCTACAGTAGTCATGTTGAATGAGTGTGAATCGATGCTGCTATCCCCCTCATTTTTAACTACTGTACGCGGGAGTTGGTATAAAAAAAAGATGGCAAGCATCCCTACAATTGTCAATGAAATAAGATACTTTTTCATCAGCTGTAAATATTCATCTTAAGACGAGATTACATTCCTCTTTATCTTTTCAATAAAAATTCTAGACGGCTTAAAGCTGGGAAAATAATGCTCCTCAATGACTATAGCCGTATTTTTAGATATATTTCTAGCAATCTTTTTTGCCCGTTTTTTATTCACAAAACTACCAAATCCTCTCACATATATGTTTTTCCCATCTGCCATTGACGTTTTCACTACAGAAAAAAAAGCTTCTACCGTCGCTTGGACATCTAGTTTATCAATGCCTGTCTTTTCACTTATTTCATTTATTACATCCGCTTTTGTCACAATTAATGTTATTTTAATGGTCAACTATTCTTTTTATTAAGAACTTCAAATTTACCTTTGACATTCTGTAGTGCAAATGTATTCTCTAGAAATTCAAAAATCCCAAATAATATCATCAAAATTCAAATAACACCTTTATTAATAAATTGGTATTCAAGGGAAAAGAGAAATTTGCCTTGGCGGATAACACGTAATCCTTATGCGATCTGGCTCTCTGAAATTATCCTACAACAAACCCGCGTAACACAAGGCACTCCTTATTACGAAAAATTCATCAAAACCTATCCAACAGTTCAAGCCCTGGCAGCAGCCTCTGAACAAGAGGTCTTAAAATTATGGGAAGGGCTTGGTTATTACAGTCGAGCAAGAAATTTACACCAAGCAGCAAGACAGGTCTCCACAAAACACGGTGGAATCTTTCCAAATTCGTATATCGAACTGCTCAAATTAAAAGGCATTGGTCCCTACACGGCAGCGGCCATTGCCTCTAT
>PYIJ01042225.1_pt1 | contig 79428 bp, 66 predicted proteins | sample 3578051 | NCBI WGS metagenome assembly PYIJ01 (sample SAMN08408021, study PRJNA431606) | Marine metagenome isolate SA_KN192-05_S13_5m, whole genome shotgun... | biome: marine; feature: oceanic pelagic zone; material: water; isolation source: surface water sample, 0.2-0.8 um fraction ... | reverse complement strand
CTGTGCTGTTTTAGTTATACCCGTAGGAGTTGAGGCAACAGTAGCCACTCCACCGCTAATCGATAATTCAAAGTCAGCTGCTTCTAAATCCCCTGAACCAGCATTGGTATATACATCTTCTGAAAAGGTTACAGTAAGCTCTGAGTTTGCAGCATTCAAACTCACACTACTGATCGTGGGAGCAACTGCGTCAATATTTAAACCTGAAATATTTTGAGGTGAAACTCCAGTTAAATTTAATCGTGTGTCATCTGCGTTAGTACCGGATACATTGACTTGATTTTTAATATTTCCCGAAGCATCGCCTGTACCATCACCCATTAGCCAAACGCGTGTAGCGTATGAAGAATTTTGATCTTCTAAGGAGAAATTATTAGTTAAATTCTTCATACTTGGTTTTCTGTAAGAATTCCCAACTTTGTAATTACACAACCAGCCCATTGGGTTTAAAATTATAGCACTGATCTCAGCATCAGATACATTTTGATTTACAGCTAAAGTTGTTACTACAACAGATGCAATCTGACCATCAAATTCATCTTCCTCTTCATGTGCAACACCAATATTGAGTCTATTATTAACGTCATTCGTCCAACCGTTACCATTATTTGAATTTGTAAGGCTTGGGGATGATACAGCTCCAGTTGATAAATCTACGAGTCGAATTCGAATACTCGAATATTGCGTCGAAAAATCATTGCCAGTTCCATTGGCGACATAACCATCATAATCAATATAAACCCCGTACCAAACCCCTGTGCTTATGAATGAGGAGGATGTCTTTAGAATTATGTAATTACTAGCATCACCGTATTTGAAAGCCAACTCTCCTCCCGATTCTATGTATGCCTTAATGTAGTGGGGTTGGGCAACATTTAATGCTGGTCTAGAGTTACTCCAGATGGTATTAACTGAAGAATTAGTAGTACCGTTCCACTTAAAAACAGCTCCAATTGCCCAAGGCTGAGCTTTTCCACCTGAATTTAAGGTAACATCTCTTCTTAATATACCTCGATCGTCACCATTTGTTTTGTTACGGGAATAATCTGATGTGGTACCACTAAAATCTAAACCCTTATCAAAATTAGTAATGCACTGAGTAGAGCCTTCGTTAAGAAGGAACAAAGCTAAAAATGAAAAAAATAACTTTCTAATCAAATCAGTATCAATTATAAAAAACGCAAAAATCGACAAAAATTACCTAATTAGAGGTCAAATTGACCCAAAAAGCAGTTTATATTCACTTTTTAGCTGACAAAATATGGAATTAGGCCTTATTTATCTCTTTTTCGGACAAAAAGTAACCCCATTTTTGATTGTTTTATTTATACACCAACACTTAGAGTCAATTTTCCAATAATTTGATTAACCTTCTATAAATCTGTTTTTTATGTAATCATTTTGTGTATTAAAACCTTTCCAAGATATCCCAAAATAAAACTCTTTAACTCCAAATTTTATAAAAAAAATACTTGAAGAAAAACCTGATTAAAAATGTCTAAATCAAGTAAACATTTACATCTCCTCTGGTCACTTTTTTTGATCTCTCTGAGTATCAACAATTCCAAAATATTTCTTCTCAATGAGCACCTTATTTCCAATTCTGAGAAAACTTATCCAGGTCAAAATATTTTTTATCTTTTTCTTAATCTACATTATCATGTAAAAATTTATTGTTACCTATTATTTGATTATCATCGTTCAAACTAAATTTGGAAATATTGCGCTCCATAGAATAGGGCACTTTATGGAGCTTAACACGCTTACGCTCATAAGCAGGTACTTCCCATTTTTCCTTTAGTACCTCATTGGAAATAGGTTGATGTTGCTTTTCATTCATAATAGCTTCCTCCCTCTTTCGTCTCTCTTCCATCATTTGTGACTTTTTAGAGGGTAAGTGACTATTATCTGTCAACTCCTCAAGTGGGTAATCGTCTTTATAATCCTCCTCTGAATCTGACTCTAGCTCAAAAGTAAATGCACCATGGTCCTCATCCCTACTCTCAGGCAACTCAAAATCATATTGCAAGGGATCATGAGGTTCCTCGGCTATTCGATGATCGAATGTGGGTGTTGGAATGATTGTTTTCAAATCATCATCTTCTGAATCTTCGGTATCATCTTCAAGATCATTCCCAAAAAGACTGATTTGATTGATGCCCTCAGAAGACTCTAAATCATATACTTTGTTTATTTGATCATCATCTGAATCGATATTACTTTCATCTTCTTTCTTAGCATCAAAAGATCTATCATCATTCAATTCTCCATTGGGAGTCACTTCGTTTGGTACGACTGAAAATCCAGTAGCAATGATCGTGACACGAATTTTTTCGCCCAAAGTAGGGTCTACACCGTGACCAAAAATAACTTCGGCATCCTCTCCTGACATATCCTGCATATAATCTGTGATCTCAGTGAGTTCATCCATTTGCAATTCTGCCTCCTCTCCGGATACAATACTTAATAATATTTTTTGTGCCCCTGCAATTGTGTGATTATTGAGTAAGGGAGAATTAATAGCTGATTCAGCTGCTCTTCTTGCCCTATTCTCGCCGGTCATTTCGGAACTACCCATAACAGCTGCCCCAGCTCCTTTCATTACAGTTTTAACATCTTCAAAATCTACATTAACATATCCTGAAACTGTAATAATTTCAGCAATCCCTTTGGACGCAGTAGTCAACACATTATCCGCTTGTCCAAATGCCTCTCGAATAGATAAATTACCATACATTTCTTTGATATTATCATTAAGGATAACCAAAACTGTATCACAGTGTTCCTTCAATGCATCAATTCCTTCATTGGCTTGCTTCATTTTTTTTCTTCCTTCAAAAGTAAAGGGAGAAGTCACAATACCCACAGTCAAGATACCCATCTCTTGAGCAACAGATGCAATCACGGGTGCTGCACCTGTTCCGGTTCCTCCTCCCATTCCTGCTGTGATGAAAATCATCCTGGTATCCTCCCCAAGAAGCTCTCTAATCTCTTCTTTGCTTTCTATAGCCGCATTTTTCCCCTTCTCAGGATTAGCTCCCGCCCCCAGACCACTTGTCAAGTTAATCCCTATTTGGAGCTTATTTGGCACCGGGCTCATTTGAAGTGCTTGACTATCTGTATTACAAACTACAAATTCCACATCTTTAATCCCTTGGTTAAACATGTAATTAACAGCATTGCTGCCGCCACCGCCGACACCAATAACCTTAATAATTGATTTATGGTGAGTGGGCAAATCGAATGCATATGTATTTTCTGCCATGATTATTTAATTTAATGTTGTATTTAAATTTTAATATTCTTGTTTATCGTTTATATCGTCCAAGAGCAGTTCTTTAGTTCTCTCCAGCATGTTCCCAAAGAAATTTGAATTCTTTTTATCCTTTCCCTTGCGCTCGGAGAAGTCCGCCGTTTCTTGATAATTTGATTCTCTAATATCCAATGCTTTGAAACCAGTCAATACCAAGCCTACTGAAGTAGCATACATAGGACTTTTCGCATTTTCATCCTTACTTTTCCCTAAATGCTCATTGGGATAGCCTACCCTCGTATCGAGGCCAGTCATATATTCAAACAATTGTTTTAAATTATTTAACTGTGATCCACCCCCTGTTACAACAATTCCAGCAGCCAATTTTTTATGATAGCCTGAAGAAATGATTTCGGTATGAACCATTTCGATAATCTCTTCCATTCTCGCCTCGATAATATGAGCGAGGTTTTTGATAGAAATCTCCTTGGCAGGTCTATTTCTAAAGCCAGGAATTGCGACAATTTCATTGGGGTTTGCTTCATCAGAGATCGCTCGACCAAACTTTGTTTTTAGTAACTCTGCTTGGTTGTGCATCACCAAACACCCCTGCTTGATGTCAGAAGTAACAATATTGCCTCCAAATGGAATGACTGCCGTGTGTCTGATAATGTTGTCATAAAAAATTGCAATATCTGTAGTCCCTCCACCTATATCCACTAAACAAACACCAGCCTCTTTTTCTTCTTCACTCAAAACTGCAAGACTAGAAGCAAGCGGTTCAAGAATCAAATTTTCAATTTTTAACCCTGCTCGCTTAATGCATTTGTTAATATTGTTTATGGCATTAGTTTGTGCAGTAATAATATGGAAATCAGCTTCCAGCTTAACACCAGACATTCCAACAGGATCCTTGATGCCCTCTTCATAATCTACCAAATAATCTTGAGGCATTACATGAATAATTTCACTACCTGGTGGAATGACAATTCGATACATATCACTCGCAAGACGACTGACATCTTCAACCGTTATTTCGTCATCGGTATCTCTGGTGATTGAACCATGATGTACGGCACTTTTGATGTGTTGACCCGCAATGCCTACGTTAACCACATTTATCTCTATCTCTGATTGTGTACTGGCTTCCTCTATCGCGGTTTCTATGGCCTTTACCGTTTTATCAATATTAGTTACAATACCACGGATGACACCATCTGAAATAGCTTTGCCCATACCTAATATTTCCAATTTTCCGAATTCATTTTTCCTGCCTACAATCGCACAAATTTTAGTTGTACCTATATCTAGGCCTACAATTATTTGATCTTTATCCATTATTCATCAATTTATTTACTTGCACACAATTTGATTCTTATATTTTAAGTTTACATAACTATAAGTGTTCCAACCTTTCTTAGGAAGCACCTGTTTATAAAAAAGCTTTAACTTTTTAAATTTTTCCTCTATTTTATCGGCATGTCCGAACAATATCAATTGTTTGGTTACTTGTGGCCATAGAGTTAATTCATCATCCGCGCTCACAGAAAGCTGTGCAATTTGAGCCTTCCAAAAGTCGTTGTTGCTAATAAAAATCAAAAATTTCATCAATCGTTTGCCAAAATCATTTTCGGCCAAATGAGTCGTCCATTGGTTCTCTTTCTCTAAGGAAATTAGCGGAACACGCGCAGTGTAATCTGGATTCATTGGCAATAACTTACCCGTTAAATCTATGTACTGATCAGAACCTTGAGAATTTATCAAACGGGCAATAGGTTGTGCCGTAGATACTTTAGCTCCTAGAACTCCAGTTACGTTGATGAAAACATCAATTTCATCAACGAAAGGATTTTCCTCCGCTTGTGTTTCTAACAACTTAATATCAACTTGGTCAAAATTAGCTCCTAATACAGCGGCCGAATGCTCTTTGTCAAATAACGATTGAATTTCAAATTGATCAATGAGATAAAAATCTTGATCATTTATGATTTCAATTTGGATTCCACTCACTTTTTGTTCAGAAATCCTCAACGCCCGAAAACTGATTAAAAAAATCAAGGTTAAAATGCCTGAGGAATAAATACATATATTTTTTAGACTAGTATCCATATCAACTATAAAAAGACTTTATAATGGGTACAAGTGTATCTATATTCCCTGCCCCAACAGTTAATAATACCTCAACTTGAGAAGCTTCTAAAACCATCGGGAAATCATCTAAACCGACAATCTTTTTATTTGCGTGTGAAATATTATCTAAGATTAAATGGGCATCAACACCAGGTATGGCCTCTTCACGTGCAGGGTAAATATCCAACAAAATAATTTCATCTGCTAGTGACAACTTTTCGGCAAATTCTTGATGGAAATCCCTCGTTCTCGTAAATAAATGAGGCTGAAATATAACAGTAATTTTCTTCTTGGCATAAAGTTTTTTGACCGACTCAAGTAAAGCTTCAATTTCCTTTGGATGGTGGGCGTAATCATCTATATAAATCAAATCAGATCGATTCAATATGAATTCAAATCTTCTTTTAACACCGCTATAGCTCTCAATGGCTTCTCTAACAAGATCGGGACTAACCCCACGATCTAATACTACTGTGATGGCGGCCAATGCATTCTCAACATTATGAAATCCAGGAAAGGCTAAATGGAGATTTTTAATATCAATTGCCCCTGAATAGTCAAATATAAATTTGCTTGCTTCAACCCTGATATTCTTGGCTGTGATTTGTGCTCCCATAAGACCGTAAGTCCGATGTTTCCTTGATAAATGCTCACCCAGCTTTGAGGAAACATCTTTGTGTAAAAGAATATCTCCTCTATGATGAGTTTTGTCAATGAATTTCAAATAATTCTCCGTCATTTTCTCAGCATTTCCATAGATATCTAAGTGGTCAGGATCTACGGAAGTAACGATTGTAAAATCAGGACTTAATTGTAAGAAAGACCGATCGAATTCATCTGCCTCAACCACAAAAACACTCTCTTGATCACCCATCAGTAAATTAGTGTCATAATTGGTCATGATACCTCCTACAAAAGCAGAACAAGCTTGAGTACTACTGTACATCATATGTGCCACCATAGAGGAAGTAGTAGTCTTTCCATGAGTTCCAGCTACCGCAATAGAGTAATGATCTTGCGTAATCATGCCCAAAACTTCCGATCTTTTTTTCACTTGAAATTGCCCTACCTTAAAAAACTTCAACAGCTTAGAGGATGATGGTATCGCTGGAGTATAGACTACTAAAGTCTGAGAATCTTCAATATAATTTTCAGAAAGCTGACTTATATTATCTTCATAATGTACCTCGATACCCAAGGCTTCCAAGGAATGGGTAAGAGGTGTTGATGATCTATCATATCCGGCTACTGATAACCCTCGACTTTTAAACCATTTTGCAAGTGCCGACATGCCTATGCCTCCAATCCCCAAAAAATATACACTATGTAAGTGAGTCAAATTCATGCAGCTAATTCAATTATTTTTTTCGCTATATCTACAGCCGCATTAGGCCGACCCATAGCAGCTATATTTTCACTCAATACTTTTTGCTTTTTCTCATCTAAAAGTAGAGATAAAGCAGTTTTTACTAACATCTTTCTCGCCATTAAATCTGATACCATCAATGCAGCTCCATGTGAAATCAAATTTTGAGCATTTAATGTCTGGTGATCCTCTACAACGTTTGGGGAAGGAATTAAGATACTGGGCTTTGCACTCAACATCAGCTCAGAAATTGATAGTGCACCTGCCCTACTGACCACGGCGTCTGCAATGGTGTAAGCATATTGCATTTCTTTGATAAAATCAAACACCCTCAAACGTTCATTCCATGGCTTTTTCATTTCACTCATGATTTGGGAATAATAAAAACCACCCGTCTGCCATATCAATTGAATGTCTGCTGACCAAAGTTGTTCTAGACCCATAAAAATACTTTCATTAACTGTTTTTGCACCTAAACTCCCTCCGAGGACTAGTAATGTTTTTTTATCTGGATTTAATTTAAAAAACGCATAAGCCTTACTTGCTTGCGGAGGTACTTGAATATCTTTACGAACAGGGTTTCCTGTAAGGACTATTTTATGCTTTGGGAAAAACTTATCCATATTCTCATAAGCTACGCAGATGGTCGAGACAGATTTTGATAACCACTTATTAGTAAGGCCTGCATAGGAATTTTGTTCTTGAATTAGAGTGGGAATATTGTTTAATGTTGCCATGTACAATAACGGGCCACTTGCATAACCTCCAACGCCCACAACCACATCCGGCTTAAAGCTTCTGATCAATTGAAAAGATTTCATCAAACTCCAAATTAATTTAATTGGAAATATCAAATTCTTGAGACTTCTGCTTCTTTTTAATCCACTAATCCAGAGACCTACAATTTCAAAACCTGCTTCAGGTACCTTTTTCATCTCCATTTTACCCCGAGCACCAACAAAAAGTATTTTAATATCTGAATGCAGAGCTTTCAATGCTTGTGCAATTGATATAGCGGGATAAATATGTCCCCCGGTCCCACCACCGCTTATCATAATACGATATGTCCTGTGTCCTACCCCCATCATGTCGTATTTTCGAGATTCTTTAATTGATTACCTTTGGCATCTCTTGAAAAAGAAGAGAGCTCGCTTTGGGTGACACTTAAAATCATCCCAATTGCAATACCAAAAAATAATTGAGACGTCCCTCCCATACTAAGCAATGGCAGGGTTACGCCGGTTATGGGGCCAAGACCTAGGGTAACCCCAATATTAATCATCGCTTGAAAAATAATGTAGAATACGAGCCCCGAAACTAATAAACCTCCATAGGCTGTGTCGGAGTCAGTGGTCGCTTTCATCCCTCTGTATAACAAGCCAAGGTATAATAAAATGACAATTACGCCTCCCACAAGACCGTACTCCTCTATGATAATGGCATAAATAAAATCAGAATATGCGGAGGGTAAAAAATTTCTTTGATCACTTTGTCCCGGTCCCTTTCCAAACAATCCGCCTGTAGCAATCGCTGCATAGCCTTGTTGGGCTTGATAAGGTATATCATCTCCAAAAAAGGTCTCTACCCGACTTATGGCTGTACCCCCGCGCTGTCCAAACTTCAAAGCGATCATCCCCGAAAATCCTCCAATTATTAATAGAATACAAATGAATTTCAGTGGAACGCGTCCGATAAATAGGACCACCATACAAGTACCAAAAAGCATCACAGCGCTAGAAATGTTCGTCATTGCTATCAAACTACAGATAAGTCCAATCCAAATGAGCATGGGAATAATGGCCCTCTGAAAATCTTGAATATTCTGTTGTCGCTTTGAAAGCATACTTGCCAAAGTAACAATCAGAGCAAGTTTTGCTAAATCGGAGGGCTGAAAAGCTTGATTGATTATCGGTATGGTCAACCATCTTGAAGCCTCATTGATATTTGCTCCAAAGAACCAAGTAATCACCAATAAAAATGCCGATACCCAAAGTAGAAGCTTAGAAATTTTGGTATAATAGCGGTAATCGATTTTATGTGCGACCCACATCGCAAAAAGACTCAAAAAAACCAAAGCACCATGCTTAAGTAAATAATATTCAGTATTTCCACCTACATATTTGTAGGCTAAACTTCCGGTGGCACTATAAACTACTAAAACACTGAAAATGGATAGCAATAAAATAATCAGCCAAATAACTGAATCACCTTTCAAATTTTCATATGCCCATTCCTTTACTTTTCTCATGTGCTTGCCGATTTTAAATTCAGTGCCCTCACAGCCGCCTTAAATTGATTTCCACGGTCCTGATAATTGTGAAATATATCAAAACTCGAGCACGCAGGAGATAATAAAACAACATCATCTGGACATGCAAACCCCATCGCCTTTTTTAATGCCTCATCCATTGAGGCTGCATGATCCATAAAGGAAACTTTACCTTTAAAATGATTTTTGATTTTAATGTTGTCTATACCTAGGCTAACTATCCCTCTGACTTTTTGCACCACCCATTCATCTAGGACTGAATAATCATTACCCTTATCAATACCTCCTACAATCCATATGATTGATCCTTTTATACCCTCCAAGGCGTAATAGACTGCATCAACATTGGTAGCCTTTGAATCGTTGATGAATTTCACTTGATCAATTAATGCAACCATCTCTAATCGATGTGGAGCATTTTTAAAGGATTTTATATTCTCTAAAATTTTATTAAAGGGTATTTCTAACCTCATGGCACACAAGACAGCAAACATGACGTTCATTTTATTATGCAAACCGATCAATGGAATATCAGTTAAGGGTATCGTTTTTCTATTTACTGAAGGTTCAAAATTAAAAACGAGATGATCTCTATCTATGAATGCACCTTTTTTGAATGAGCGTTTGCCGATACGGTAAATAAATTCGCAACTATATTTCGGTTATTGACCTCTTCAACCACAGCGCTACTATCTTCACAATAAATGAAGGAAGATGTTGACGTAGCATTCTCAATCATTCGGAATTTAGAGGCCACATACCTTTTAAAATTATAATCATATCGATCCAAATGATCAGGAGTAATATTTAATAATACAGAAATGTAAGGCTTAAATTCAATGATGCCATCTAGCTGAAAAGAGCTGATCTCAACGACATAAAAATCATATTCTTTTTCAGCTACTTTTCTGGCTAGGCTGTATCCAACATTTCCAGCCAAAGCTACGTTTAAACCTGCTTCTTTCAACAAGTGATAAGTCAACAAAGACGTAGTTGTTTTCCCGTTGGTGCCGGTAATTCCTATGATTTTAGCTTCTTTAGAGATGTGTCTAAAGGCAAACTCAATTTCAGAAATGATCCTTACTCCTTGAATTTTCAAATCCTTAATCAAAGGACTATCTTCAGATATTCCCGGACTTTTTATTACCGTATCTGCCCTTTTAATTAAATTAAACGTATGCTGTTTTTCTTCAAATATCACCCCTAATTCATCGAGCTTTTGCTTTGTTTTGGAAGGAATTATACCAAGCTCTGAAATAAAAACGTTATAGTGATGCTTGACGGCTAAGATGGCAGCACCAACTCCACTTTCTCCACAACCTAATATGACAACGCTTTCTTTCATTTATACTTTATCTCAGTTTTAAAGTAGCCAATGTGATAACAGCTAATAAAACACCTACCGTCCAAAATCTGGTTACAATTTTGGATTCATGTAAGCCTTTTTTCTGAAAATGGTGATGAATGGGTGACATTAAAAATATTCGCTGACCCTCCCCCAAATTCCACTTTGTATATTTAAAGTAACCTACTTGTATAATTACAGAAAGCAGTTCAATAAAAAATATGCCACACAACAAAGGAATTAAAAGTTCTTTCCGAATAGCCAAAGCTAATACGGCAACAATACCTCCTAATGCCAAACTTCCAGTATCCCCCATAAAAACTTGAGCCGGAAAGGCATTATACCACAAAAAGCCAATACAAGCACCCACTAAGGCTGCACAAAAAATAACCAATTCACCTGAATTTGGGATATACATGATATTTAGATAAGTTGAAAAAATCACATTCCCCGATAAATAAGCTAAAATGGCAAGTGAAAGTGCAATTATCGCTATAGTTCCGGCAGCTAATCCATCAATTCCATCCGTAATGTTTACTCCATTAGAGACAGCTGTCACAATAAAAGTTACCATCAACAAATAAATGACCCAGGAATATTCATTAAGGAAGTCGGGTAACAACCATGAATACTGAAATTCATTATTTTTAAAAAATGGAATAGTCGTTTCCAATGATTTGATATCATTAAAAAAACTGGTATCACTACTATTGAATTCTCTTACAACGATATCAGGATGAAATACCATTGTTCCTCCTACAAATAACCCTAACCCTACCTGACCAATAATTTTAAATTTACCCCGTAAGCCATCTTTATTCTTTCTTTTAATTTTAAGAAAATCATCAATAAACCCAATGGTACCCATCCAAATAGCAGATATAATTAGTAAAAGAATATAAATATTTGTCAGATCAGCAAATAACAGCGTAGGTATGAGAATACCCAAAAGAATGATAATACCTCCCATTGTCGGCGTACCTTGCTTTTCCATTTGACCAATTAAACCTAAATCTCTTATGGATTCTCCCAACTGAAAAGCTTTCAAGAGATTGATTAATCTTTGACCGAAAGTGATGGTAATTAATAAGGAGATCAATACAGCAAGTCCAGCCCTAAAAGAGATATACTGGAAAACACCTACCCCAAACACATCAAATTTCTGATCGATATAGTCAAAGAAGTAATACAGCATTAGCTTTTACTCAACATTTGTGTTAATATTTTTTTATCATCAAAATGCACTCTCTTCCCTTGAATTTCTTGATAATCCTCATGACCTTTACCCGCGACTAAAATCACATCTGTTTTATTAGCAAGATTACAAGCCACACGAATAGCCTCCCTTCGATCTGTCACACGCATAACCCTTTTATGATAAACAGGAGAAACTCCATTCATCATGTCATCTAATATTTTCTCTGGACTTTCAAATCTAGGATTGTCACTGGTTAAAATTACTTTATCACTATAACTGGTAGCGATAGAAGCCATTTTAGGTCTTTTCTCTCGGTCCCTATTCCCTCCACATCCTAGAACAGTAATGAGTTGCTCATTCTTTGTTCTCAGGTTGTCAATAGTTAAAAGAACATTATTTAATGCATCCGGAGTATGTGCATAATCCACAATCGCCAATATATTGTAATCATTACTTACATATTCAAACCTTCCCCTTGCTCCTCTGCATTGAGATAACTGAATCAGTGTCTCTTGTGAATCCTCACCTAGAATCATTGCCACGGCATAAGCGGTTAAAATATTGTAAGCATTGAATGATCCAATCAGTTGGAACCAAATATTTTGATCATTAATGCCAAGTTCTAATCCTTGAAAAGTATTATTAAGTAATTTGGCTGTGAAATCACCAGAACCCCTCATTCCATAATTAAAAATACGACTTTTAGTATTTTGGATCATTATTTTTCCTCGTTTATCATCTGCATTTATGAGAGCAAAAGCATTTTCCTTCAGATGATCAAATAAGATTTTTTTTGCCTTTATATACTCATCAAAAGATTGATGATAATCCATATGATCATGGGACAAATTGGTAAATATCCCTCCCGCGAAGGAGAGTCCTGAAGTACGTTCTTGAACCAATGCATGGGAACTGACCTCCATGAAGACATATTGACACCCTTTCGCGAGCATTTTCACTAAAAGCTTATTTATAGTAATAACATCTGGAGTAGTGAAATGTGAAGGGATTGTGGTCTTACCAATAATATTTTCTACAGTAGATAAAAGGCCTACTTGATAACCCAAACGACTGAATAATGAGTACAATAATGTGACAGAAGTAGTCTTACCATTGGTTCCAGTGATTCCAATGAGTTTCAACTTTTTAGACGGATGATCATAAAAATTATCTGCAATTATTCCCAGCTCTTTGGCACAATTATCCGTTTCTATGACCGTAATATTGTCACTAAATTTTACTTTTGATTTCTCAATAAGTAGGGCCACAGCTCCTTGGGCCACTGCCTCTTCGAGATGATCGTGACCATCACTATTCAATCCTTTAATAGCTACAAATAAGTCTCCTGGCCGAACCTTTCTTGAATCGAAAGTCAAGCCACTGATTTCTCTATCCCTATCTCCAGAAATAGCCTTCAGCTTTACTCCAAATAATATGTCTTTGAGATTAGCCAAGTTTCAGTATTATTTTTTGGTTCGAACTTAGTTTAGATTTAGGTGCAATAGATTGTGTTTTGACTCTTCCAAAACCTTGAATTTCTACTTTTAAACCGACATTTTCCAAAACGAAATAAGCATCTTTCAAGGTCATCCCCAAAACATTCGGTACACCCTGGGACTTAACATCATTTTCTATCCAAAATACCGAATTATTTACAATTTGGGTTTTTACCCAATCTGCCTCTGGTGCCTCCGAATAGTTTGAAATGCCTAGCTTATTACTTATTTGTATTAAGTCTCGTTGGTTCCCAGATTTTATCAATGGAAAAACACCAACCATCTGAGAACCTTTAATAGGTTCCACATTTTGTAGCTCTATCTCATTAGCATAAATTTTATCCGCTATCCTTCTAAAAACAGGAGCAGCAACATCTCCCCCATATATTTGATATCCTTTAGGCTTATCTATCACTACTATACAGCTATATTTCGGTTTATCAGCGGGAAAGTAACCTACGAATGAGGTATAATATTCATTAGTATATAATCCATTTCTTACATTTTTGGCAGTCCCTGTCTTACCCGCAATACTGTACTTAGCTGTATATATGTTATGAGCAGTACCTCGTTCTACTACACCTTTTAACATGGTTTTGACATCTCTCAAAGTACTTTCAGAACATATTTTCTCTTTCAATACTTTTGCCTCAAAATTTTGAATTACTTTGTCTGCACGCTTTATGTATTTTACAATGATGGGCTGTACCATTTTACCTTCATTGGCAACTGAATTAAATAGAGTGAGGGTATGAATTGGGGTCATTTTAAGTTCATAGCCATGTGACATCCAAGGCAAGGAAGTTCCACTCCAAGTTGAATCTTTTGGTGATTTTATATAAGATTTTCCCTCACCATACATCTGAAAAGCCAAAGGTTCATATAATCCCATCGCTCTTAATTGATCAATAAATTCTTGCGGATTTTTACCAAAATGATTTTGAATTAACTTGGCAATACCTATGTTCGATGATTTTTCAAATATTTCTTGAATAGAAAGAGTACCAAATCCCCCTTTTTTATGATCTCGCATAATTTCATTAAAAAACTTGAAAGATCCATTTCCTGTATCGATAGAATCATAAAGCTGTAATTGGGAATCTTCCAATAATGCAATCATGCTTGCCAATTTAAAGGTAGAGCCAGGTTCTCGAGAACCTTGGCTGCCGACAGCATAATTATAGGATTCATAGTAAGCACCCACTGAATTTTTACTAAGATTAGAAATGGCCTTTATTTGACCCGTATTCACCTCCATAACTACCACTGAACCATAATCCGCCTGATTTTTCTCTAATGCCTCTAATAAGGCATTTTCAGCGATGTCTTGAATATTCACGTTGATAGTCGTTTGAATATCCATTCCTTCAATTGACCTTAACTCTGTACCGTCGTAAATCGGTTTCCACCCGCCGCCGACCATTTTTTGGTACAGTGCTTCTCCATCTCGTCCTGAAAGTTCCTTATTAAAGCTGTACTCAAGACCGACCAGGCCTTTATGCTCACCGTTGACCGTTCCAATGGTACGACCGCCCAGCTGGCTGAAAGGTAAGAATCTTTTTTCAACCTTTTCAAAAATAATGCCTCCAGAAAGTCTTCCTTTTCTAAAAATGGGCCATTTTTCCATTTTCTTTTTCTCTTGATAATCAATTAAATTTTGATTAATTACCATATAGCGCCTTCCTATTTTTCTTTGCTCAGTTATTTTTGCTTTATACTCTTTTGAACTCAAGTTTTTAAAATACTGAGATAATAAATAAGACAAGGAGTCTATCTGGCTGTCAAAAAGATCTTGGGTAGCCAATGCTGGATCAAAAGCCACTTTATAGAAGGGCAATGAGGTAGCCAATAAACTACCATCATCCGCATATATATTTCCTCGGGTCGCATTGATCTTCATTACTTTAAGTCCATTAGTTTGACCCAAACCTCTCCATTTTTCAGACTCAACATACTGTATGATCACCAATCGATAAACTGCAGCAATAGTAAATAATGCCACTGCCAAATAAGTAATACGTACCCTCAACAATATGTCAGTTTTTACTTTCATTTTGACATTAAAATCTTTTGTGGTGATTGTTTATTTTCACTTAAACCAAGACGTGCCACGCGTCTTGAGATTTCTGCTTGCTTACTTGCAAACATATAGTCCGATTTCAGGGTTGTATAATCGGCTCTTAAGTCCTCAACCTCACGCTCCAATTGACTGATATTCCGAACTAATTTTTCAGCGTAGTGTCGGTTACCTATGTATAATAAGCACAATATCGAAACAAAAAGGATCTGAGACATAAAACGGACATGAATCACTTCCTTATTACTTCCTTCAATATTTAAAAATCTTTTCAACAGCAATAAAACTCCTCGCTTCCTTTCATCTTTCGATTTATAATTATTATTGGTCATGTTAGTTTTTTATTCCAATTCTCAGTTTGGCACTCCTCGCCCTATTATTAAGAGCGATTTCATTTGCTGCGGGTATGATCAGCCTCCCATTTAGTGGCTCAAAGGACCTGATAACATTTCCGAAAAAATCTTTTTCCAATATACCATTAAGATTACCTGTATTTATTAAAAATTTAGCCAACCTATCCTCTAAAGAATGGTAGCTGATAATCACGAGCCGACCACCGACTTTCAAAACATCTTTAGATTGAATTAAAAATTCTTTAAATGCATTTATTTCATCATTGACTTCAATTCTAATTGCCTGGAAAAGCTTAGCTAAATATTTAGAATGCTTGCCATTTGGAGCCAATTTTAATGCAATAGACTTAAGCTTTGCCGTTGTATTAATAGGTTCTTTAGCTCTTGCACTTAGGATTTCACTAGCCAATCTTCTTGCATTTCGAATCTCTCCAAACCGTGATAATAATTTGATAAGTTCCTCTTGAGAATATTCATTTACCACTTTAGCCGCCGTATTCTCAGATACTTGGTCCATTCGCATATCGAGGACCCCGTCAAGCCTTGTAGAAAATCCCCTATTTTGTTGATCAAATTGATGGGATGAAACACCTAAATCAGCTAAAATTCCATCTACTTTGTCAATTTTATGAAATTTCAAGTACCTTTTGAGATATCTAAAGTTAGAAGATACAAAAATAAATGAGCGCTGTCGGTCAGATTCAAATGAAGCAGTATTTTGTACAGCATCCGGATCTTGATCAAAAGCGACTAGAGTACCTCTCTTCATCTTTTCAAAGATGGCGTGGGCATGTCCGCCCCCTCCAAAAGTCGCATCGACATAAATTCCCCCCGCCTGGATATTCAACCCTTCGACACTCTGCTTTAGTAAAACGGGTACATGATAACTCATTTATTCACTTATTCATCGAGATATTTTTCTGCTAAATTCGAAAATTCAGTCACATCAGTTTTTTGATTTAACTCAAAAACACGAGGATCCCATATTTCAATATAATTACCCGTTCCGATAAGAAGAGCTTCACGATTAACTTTGGCATGCAATAACATTGTTTTGGGAATCAAAATCCTAGCTGCATTGTCCAGTTCTACTTGAGAAATACTCCTAAAAAACATCCTTTTCAACTTACGTTGCTCAGGATTAAACTCGCTTAAACTTGAAATTTTTTGATGTATTTTCTTGTACTCAAGCATCGGATAAAGAATCAAATTGGATTCAAAACCTTTTCTTAGGACGAGTTCTGAAGTGGATACCTCGGGGAGATTAGACTTAATCTTTGCAGGTAAGACCAATCTTCCCTTAGCATCCAGCTTACACTCATATTCGCTTGTAAAAAAAGCCATAAGAGTTATTAAAAAAATAAATCACCAATACAAATCTATAAAATAATCTGACATTTACAACCACTTTTATCCACTTTCTCCCACTTTTCAAAAAAAAAAAATTACTAGTCCATAAAATGATAAAAATATGCCTTAAAAACGTTTTTAAGTAGTTTTTATATTAAAAAGATAATTGAAGATATGAGCTTTTTACAGCTCAATTAACGACTTTTTTTTGCAGAGCTAATTTATAATTTCAATAAAGAACAAAATAAATGACTTTATTTAGCTTAGAGCATGGTGGGGGAAGATGGTAAATCAAAAAAGTTCATAAAGGTTTTCACATCCTAACAAAATATGTTATCCAAAATCTAATATTAGGAGAAATAAACGGTTTAAATAATATTTGATTTCACCTCTGGCTTTTGAAGCTAACTAGTATGACAAGTTAGACCAAGCGTGAGATATTGACTTCTTTCAAATCTATTACTCATTGTAATTATTTTAAACTAGCTCAACGACCTCAATTTCAAAAATTAAATCCTTTCGCGCCAAGGCATTATTAACATTAATTTTAATCTCTTTTTCGATTAATTTAATAATAATAACAAGAATTTGTTTACCAATATCAACAATAGCTAAAAGCTGTTATCCAACTTCTAGGACTATATCGGGTGTTAAGTTGTCACTAAAACCATCTGGACCATGTCATGGTTAACTCACCATACGCATCTAATGATGATATTTCGACTATCTTTTTTCCTTCAACTCCATCCCGACAACAGCATTATCTTACACCTTGATCATTTATCTGATACAACTGCAAATTCAATTGGATCCCACCAACTCAATGCTCAAAGACTTCGCCATCGGTATGCTTTCCAATGTATTTACCTTGATAACCTCTTTTACCTTTACTTTTTCATGATTAACTAAAAAAAATAAGATTATTTTTCGAAAAGGTGAATCCAATTTTATTTATATCTAAAGTCTTATTATACTCAATGGATCAAGATAAATTAAATAGCCCTTTAATTCTTTGAATCCCATACGAGATAAAATCTCAATATATTTATACACTTGATTTTGATCTTTCGCGCGTGGCTGACCAGTTTTAAAATCAATGACATGCCAAAAATCGTTTTTTTTGACTAGTCTGTCAATTCTTTTGACATCTCCTCCAGGTAGCAGCATGGGATGCTCCAAAATAACCTCATCAGTTCGTTCGAAAAAGTCAACCGCGTCTTTATGATAGATAATCGATTCAATGAGTCTTCTCAACACCGGATCATCTATTTTTAATTCATCGCCCGCTTTATAAATCTGACTTAAGGCATTATGAATTTCGATACCTCTATTTTTGGCTTCTAAAGATGTTTTTTCTGTTAGTGAGATCCCTCGTACTTGTAATAGTTTCTTCCCGCGCCAGGAAGAACTCGGATATTTTGTTAAGCTATATTCTTCTCGTGTTTTAACTATTTTTATTGGATCAGGAAGCTCCCCAAAAGTAAAGTTTTGATGATTTACCTCATAATTTGCAAAGGTCATTAAAATATTTTTCAAAAAAGATCCCATATCATTCAAATCATCTTTTGATTTTTGTTCAGCAAACACATAAAGAGCCTGTTTTGGTCGAGTTAAGGCTACATAAAGAACATTCATACTATCAATAAAACTATTTACATGTTCGTCCACGTATACATCAGACCAATGGGTTTTAAGTAGGTTCCGCGAATACTTGATGGGTACAATGGGCATCTGCACTAACTTGTTTAATGGAGTACCATCCACCCAAATAATTTCCTCCTTCCCTTTTTTATTAAAAGACCAATTCAAAAAAGGAATTATAACTACCGGATACTCTAACCCTTTAGATTTGTGAATAGTAAGTACTTTGATTGCATCATTTTCATCTGTTATTTTTATCGCTCTATTTTGGCCTTCCTCTTTCCACCAAATCAAAAAAGATTGTAAATCTCCTCTAGTATTCTTTGTGAAATCTAAAACGGCATCTTGAAACCCTTGTAAATAGGTATAGTTCTCCGTATGATCATTCAATGCCAATAACTCAATACAGGATTCTATAAGCTCATACAAGCCCAAATTTTTGAAATGGGGTAAAGCAAGTAAAAATCTAGCAGGCATATGACTTTGCCATTGATCAATCTCCTCAAATGCTTCCTCTTTCGGCCTTGCATTTTTGATAGACCAATAGCTCGTAAACCATTCCCAAAGTGCAATTTTATCTTGATTCTGATATGTCCATCTAATCAGACTAACAATCAAATTTACTACCTCACTGTTGGACAAAAACAAAGCCTCCGAACTAACTACATCATAATTTAAAGTCTTCACCGATGATTTTGAGCTACTGTAATCCATGAATCCATTTGCTATGATTTCTCCTTCTTTTTTAGTTCTCACCAAAATGGCAATATCTCTGAGTTGATAACCCTTATATTGGAGCTCTTCAACAACTTCAATAGTTTTTTTCAAGGCTGCTTCGCTCCATGTATTTTTATCTTCACCTTTGAAGTAAGCTATGTTGATAAATGACTTGTCATCGGTAAGCATGACTTTTTGTGTAACTCCCTCATATGCATTAAGTGCATTTTCAATAAATGTTTCATGAGTGGGGATTAGATCTGCAAAATAACGCCTAGCCACTACTGGCATTGTGGTAAACAATTTATTATTAAATTCAACAATATTTTTCCCGCTTCTCCAATTAGCATCTAGCTGATGATCTTGGGAAGCATCAATACCAATATCCTCCTTGATATAGCCTTGTAATAATCGCCAATTACCTCCTCGCCACCTGTAAATAGATTGTTTGATATCTCCAACAATCATACTAAACTGACCTTGATCTGTCCCATTCTTTACCAAGGGTTTAAAATTCTCCCATTGAAATCCAGAAGTATCTTGAAATTCATCTATGAGGAAATGAGCATATCGCTCACCTATTTTTTCATAAATATACGGCGTATCACTATCTTTTATAATTTTGCGTAAAAAATCAGGTAAATCGGCAATCAATACCAAATCATTTTTTTCTCGAAATCTGATTAATTCTTTATTGATTTTTGATAAAATGCCAAAAGTATATAAGTATCGAAGTGCCTCCATTGCTGAAAAATATTGGGATTCATTGGATACCATATATTCAACCAATTCATCATAAATAGGCCATAATTTTTGCTCTAAGAAAGATGTTAAATCTCCCGACTTTTGATACTCTTTCGTCAGCCAAGATGCTAAATTCCCTCTTGCTGCTTTTCTCGTATCGCTCACTTCAAATTTTTGATCTAATACCTTATAGAATAAGCCTGCCGGTCCCGCTTTTTTCCCCTTAAAATAAGATAGTCCTCCCTTTTCATCGAGATATTTAATACCTAAATCAGCTAACTCCTTACATCTAGTACGGTATCCATTTGTGAAATTATAGAGGATCTTTTTGATCTTAGGAAAGTAAGTCGGATCATCACTTAATTTTAATATAACCTCCGCATGTCTTTTGAAATTATCTGTTAAAATTTGTCCCGCTAATTTTTTTACATCTGCCCTAAAATCCCATCGATCACCTTTCTCTACCTTACTTTCGGCAAATTCTATCAACCAATTTTTGAGCTCTTTTTGTTCATAATCTCCAATACCAATCAGTAATTGATCTACCACTTTTTTAATTATTTGTTCCTGATTCAAATCCACATTAAATGAACCTTGCAAACTAATCTCCTGTGCAAAAGATCTAATTACTTGATAAAAAAAACTATCAATGGTAACTATAGAAAATCTCCCATAATGGTGTATAATACTCGATAATACTTTTGAAGACCTCTTTTTTAGATTTGACGCTGAAAGGTGTAATGCTGCCATTAAATCACCCTTCATCGCATGATCATTATCATGACTTAATGACTCCAATACATTGATAATTCGTGCCTTCATCTCGTTTGTCGACTTATTAGTGAAAGTCACTCCTAAAATTTCCTTAAATGCCATTTGATCCCTCAAGGCTAATTTAAGATACTCCAATGTCAACTGATGTGTTTTACCTGATCCTGCAGAAGATTTGTAAATATGAAAATGCTTTACTCCAGACATGGCTTAAAAATAGACAACCCTATTCATTAATAGGAATATTCACACCTTCATTCAAAAAAAGCATAAGCTTTGTTAAACGATTCCTTAATTAGATCATTTCCTAAATTCCCTATACTTCCAGAATGTGTATGGTGAATCTTACGATTAATTTGTAAAGTCCCCTTCTTGATTGAAGTAGCTACTTCATGATAGGCATCTCTAAAAGGAATTCCAGCCTTAACTCTTCTGTTAACCTCTTCAACACTAAAGATTAAATCATATTTCGGGTCATCGATTAGCTTTGTCTCAACAGATAATTCAGCCGTCATGGCCTTTATTATTTTAAGACAATCTTTCAATGCAAACAAAGCAGGCATAAAACGTTCTTTTAAAACTTGTAAATCGCGATGATAACCTGAGGGAAGATTTAGGAGTATCATGTTAAGTTCATAGGGAAGTGCCTGTAACAAGTTACACTGGGAGCGAATCAACTCAAACCCATCCGGATTGACCTTGTGCGGCATGATACTAGATCCAGTAGTATATTTTTTATCTACTTTTAAAAAATTAAAATTTTGTCCTGAATATAGACAAACGTCCATAGCAAATTTTGATAACGTAGCGGCAATACTGTTCACTGAGAAGCCTACACTTTTTTCCATCTTACCTCTGGTCATTTGAGCGTATATTGAATTCACATTAAGCCCTCCAAACCCTATTTCCTCCGTAGTAAATATTCGATTTAACGGAAAAGAAGAACCGTACCCTGCTGCCGACCCTAAGGGATTTTTATCCACTAATTTATAACTTGATTTAAGCTGTAGCAAATCGTCAAGAAGACTTTCAGCGTAAGCTGCAAACCACAACCCAAAAGAAGAGGGCATCGCAATTTGCATATGTGTATAGCCTGGCATCAAAACGTTTTTATAACGCTCGCTCATAATCATCAAAAGTTCAAAAAAATCCTTAATTAAAACAGCTATTTCCTTTAGTTCTGATTTAGCAAAAAGTTTCAACGCAGTTAGGACTTGGTCATTTCGAGATCTTCCACTATGTATTTTTTTCCCTATGGGCCCTAACTCCTCGATGAGCAATATTTCAATTTGAGAATGGCAATCCTCCACTCCTTCACGAATCTCAAAGGTCTCCGAATCAATCATTTGATTTATTTTTTCAAGACCCAGACTAATCGCAATAACCTCCTCTGATTCTAAAAGGCCTATTTCTCCAAGCATTTTTACATGTGCCTTAGAGCCAATGACATCATACTTGGCTAAATGTATATCCAACTCAGGATCTTTGCCTACGGTAAAACGTTCAAAAATTTTATCAATTGATTCTTGTTTTTGCCATAATTTCATTTTGATACTATTTTAGAGAGTGTATTTATAAATTCAATGTAACCTTTGATACCCCACCTTATTTCATCTAAATAAATAAATTCATCAGCAGAATGAGATCTTTCAGAAACTCCTGGACCCATTTTTACACTCGAGAAAGGCATCAAACATTGATCTGAAAGTGTGGCTGATCCAAATTGATCAATCCCCATTCTATTTGCGACTTGAAGGAAAATGTGGTTCTCTGACAAGCTTGAAGGATTTAAATGAGTAGATCTAGGCCGTATCAAGCTTGAAGTTTCTTGATTGATCAGACCAAGAATTTCAGTGTGAGTATATACATCTGTCGTTCTTACATCTACAACAAAATGGCACGTATCAGGAATAAGATTATGCTGATGACCTGCCTCAATCATGGTTACTGCCATATTAACAGAACCTAGTGTAGATGATTTTCTTTCAAAATCATAGTTTTTAAACCATGCTATATCCTCCACTGCCTTATAGATAGCATTCTCTCCTATCTCACTTGCCGCATGACCTGATATACCTTTTGTATATACATCTAATACCATCAAGCCTTTTTCAGCAATGGCCATTTTCATTTCCGTCGGTTCTCCTACCAACGCATAATCAATCGATTCTAGGTCAGTCAGAATTGACATTAAACCCTTTGATCCAGATATTTCTTCTTCTGCAGTCACAGCAAAAACTAGATTAATGGGTAAATCAATCTCATAATAATGGACAAAGGCATAAAACAAGGCGACCAAGGAAGCACCTGCATCATTACTTCCCAAACCAAACAGTTTTCCATCCTTAATCACGGGATCAAAAGGATTTAAAGTAAAACCGTCATTTGGTTTAACAGTATCATGATGGGAATTAAGTAACATAGTAGGTTTATTTGCATTAAAATATTTATTTCGCATCCATAAATTATGATATTTTCGTTCAAATAAAATATTATTAACTTTTAATGTATCAGACAAAATAGATCCAGTATCCGCTTCTTCTCTACTAATACTAGGAGAACGGATCAAATCTTTTAGCAATTTGATCGAAGATTGATAATAATCTTCCAGTTGCTTCTCAGATAATGGAAGTATAACCATGTCCTTTAGTTAATTGAGTAATCTTATCAAATTTAATAATGCATACTTGACTTACGCCGTTTGCAAGAGCTTGAAATGCATTATCCAGTTTAGGAATCATTCCCTCACTCACAAAACCATTGGCCTTTAATTCGGTATAGTCACTATAACTTATACTTTTAATCAAAGATTCGGGATTTTGAATATCTCTCATAACACCTCTTTGCTCAAATGCATATACCAAGTGTACCTCATATTTTTTAGCCATTGCTGAGGCAACAGCATTAGCAATAGTATCTGCATTGGTATTCAATAAGTTCCCGTGACCATCATGGGTGATTGGTGCCAAGACGGGTACTAAACCCAAGTCTATAAAAGTTGAGAGACGTACTAAATTAACCAATAATGGATCTCCAACCCACCCATAATCAATAATCTCAAAACGTCTTTTCTCAGCAAAAATGAGATTAGCATCTACACCACTCAAACCAATTGCATCACAATTTCCCGACTGAAGTGTGGCTACTATTTTTTTGTTAATTAATCCAGCATAGACCATCGTAACAATTTCAATCATATTATCATCTGTCACACGTCTCCCTTCTATTATTTGAACATTTAATGAAAGTCTGTCCGCCCATTGTGTAGCTTTCGCTCCTCCTCCATGAATAAGTAATTTAAACCCGTCCAAGGCTTGAAATGCTTTCAAAAATTTATTTAATTTGATCGAGTCATTGATCACATTACCTCCTATTTTCACAATGTAGATTTTTTTTTTCATAAGCTTATCAGTATTTTAATCAATACTAATTGAGTAGCAAAAACCCTATTATAAGCTTGATCTTGAATAATTGAATGCTGACTGTCCATGGCATCATCGGCTATCACTACATTCCTGCGAACAGGTAAGCAATGCATTAACTTAGCTTGAGCGGTGGATTGTAATTTCTCTAAAGTTATCATCCACTCCTTCCGATTTTTTTGAATATTCCCATAATTATGATAAGATGACCAATTTTTTACATAGATGAAGTCTGCTTCTTTAAAGGCTTGATCTTGATCATAGCTCAACTTTGCATTCTTAGTAAATTTTATGTCTAATTCCATTCCCTTTGGATGTACAATATGAAAATCTGCATCGTAACACTGCATCCATTGAGAAAAAGAATTTGGTACCGCCTGTGGAAGAGCTTTGACGTGGGGTGCCCAAGACATCACAACCTTCGGTCGCTTCTTTTTTTTATGTTGTTCTATGGTCATTAAATCAGCAAAAGACTGTAGCGGATGTAAGGTGGCCGATTCGAGATTTACAATAGGGACACCCGCATATTCTCGGAAACCTAAAAGATATTTTTCTAAATAATCTTCCCTTTTATTCAAAAATGTTGGAAAAGCTCGAACACCCAAAATATCACAATAGCCTCCCATGACTGCAGCAGCCTCCCTGATATGCTCTACATGATTACCATCCATAACCCTTCCCTCAGTAGTTTCTAATTGCCAGCCGACCTTATTTACGTCGAAAGTGATCGTTTCCATACCCAAATTTTGAGCAGCCTTAATAGTGCTCAACCGAGTACGCAAGCTCGCATTGAAAAAAATGAGTCCAAGGGTCTTATTAATTCCTAATCCCTTATACTTATACGGATTATTTTTAAGTTTTAGCGCTTCATAGATCCAACCAGCGGGATCTGGGCAATCCTCAACAGAAAAAAAATGATTAGGCATACCAAACTTTCTTAAATGCTTCTAAAAAAATAACTAATTCTTCTTTTTTCACTCCTAGAGGTGGTAATAGTCTCACTGTATTTGATTGCATAGCTGATCCTACAAAAACATATTGATCCTTCAATAGACTTGACCTGAATGATTTAGAATCTTCCTCTAAATCCAATCCTATCATCAATCCTCTACCCCTAATTTGGGTTAAATTTTCTAATGACCCCAACCCATTCCAAAGTACTTTGCCTATAAGATTCGCATGATCAATCAAGCCCTCTGAATCAATTACCTCCAGAACAGCCAATCCAGCAGCACAAGCCAAATGATTTCCTCCAAAGGTAGTCCCAAGCATCCCAGACCAAGGTTTAATGTCCGGGTGAATAAGAATCCCCCCAATTGGAAAACCATTTCCCATACCCTTAGCTATCGTTATCAAATCTGGCTCAAATTTTGCATATTGATGTGCAAAGAATTTACCTGTCCGACCGTATCCACTTTGAATTTCATCTACAATCAGAAGCGATCCATTCTGCTTACATAGCAACTTCAATTCCTCTAAAAAAGTGTTTTCAGGCAATTGTATACCTCCTACTCCTTGAATTCCCTCAATCAGTACTGCTGCTACGGATGAGTCCAGATACTGTGCAACTGCTTCCAGATCATTTAATTTGACTCTGATAAAACGATCATTTTGATTAATCGGTGCAATTAATTCAGCAGTGTCAGTTGCAGTCACAGCTAACGAAGTTCTTCCATGAAATGCATTCTCAAATACGATTACTTTTGATCTTTTAGTATGAAATGAAGCAACCTTCAAGGCATTTTCTATGGCTTCCGCCCCAGAATTACATAAAAACAAATCGTGATCTGTATACCCGGACATTTCGCCTAATTTATGGCTCAATTCTTCTTGAATTTGAATTTGAATTGAATTAGAATAAAATCCAAGCTGTTTCAATTGATGCTGAATGCGATCAACATAATGAGGATGGCTGTGCCCAATAGATATAACTGCATGCCCACCATAAAAATCTAGATATTTCTGACCTTCCTTATCCCAGATCCATGAACCTAGACCACGCACCGGATGGATATCATAGCGTGGATAGACATCAAACATCTTCATGATTTTATTTGATTTATTTTATGAAATGAAGTCATCACTCCTTTAATTAACGAAGAACTAAATCCTTGATGCTCCATCTCATTTAACCCCTCAATAGTGCACCCTCTGGGAGTGGTTACCTTATCTATTTCAACCTCCGGGTGGCTGTTGTGTGCTAGAATCAAAGAGGCAGCTCCTTTAGCGGTTTGAACTGCAATTTTTTGAGCTTCCTTACTTTCAAAACCCATTTGTACACCCGCTTGTGTTGCTGCTCGTAAATACCTCATAAAAAATGCAATTCCACTAGCACCCAGTACAGTCGCAGCTTGCATTAGGTTTTCTTCGATCAACAAGGTCAAACCCAAGGCTTGAAAGAGATTGTCTACCTTTTTTAATGCAGTGTCTGTCCCTTTGGTAGCCAGGCAAGTTATCGATTGACCCGTCGCTATAGCTGTATTGGGCATAGCACGGACAAGCTGACTTACCCCTGCACTCTTTTCTCTCAAAAACTCTAAAGAAACACCGGTTATCACTGATACTAAAATATGATTCTTGCGCAACACAGGTTTAATAACTTTAATCAATACATCAATTTGTTGAGGCTGAACACATAAAAAAATAATTTCAGATTGCTCAACTGCCCTCTTATTATCACACAAAACCTGATATCCTAATTCTCTAAACTCATCGAGAGGGGTGATATTTCTTCTCGTTAAAAAAATGTCTGATGGTAGTTTAAGTCTTTTTTCAACAATTCCGGTAGCAATAGAAATACCTAAATTACCTGCTCCCAGTACAGCTATTTTGTCTATTTTTTTCATGATCAATATACATTACTTTTCAAAGCCAAACCTGCAGCTTCATCTAAATCAAAAATTAAGTTCATGTTTTGAATGGCTTGTCCTGAAGCCCCTTTTAATAAATTATCTATAACCGTAATGACCAACACTTGATCCTCAATTTTAGATACATTAATTAATGCTTTATTGGTATTTGTTACCATCTTTAAATCAGGATTTTTATCGATCACATGCGTAAAGGGGTGTCCATCGTAATAATCTTGATAAATAGATTTAATGTTAGTTTCATTTTCATCTGAGTTAAAATAAGCACTGGTAATAATGCCTCTAGTAAATGCCCCACGATAGGGTATAAAGTGAATACGATCAGAGAACGAGTCATTTAACTGAGCAAAAGATTGCCCTATTTCTTGAAGGTGTTGATGTGTAAACACCTTATATACACAAGCATTATCATTTCTCCAAGAATAATGAGAAGTGGCGGTGTTGGCTTGACCGGCGCCTGTTGAACCTGTAAGACCTGACACATGAACATCTCCATGAACAATTGATGTGGCCATAGCAGGTAACAAACCCAATTGAATGGCAGTTGCAAAACATCCTGGATTAGCAATGTAATTTGCTTTTCTTATCAATTCTCTAGACATCTCAGGTAAGCCATAGACAAATTCATGGGATCCAGAGATTCTAAAATCTTGACTTAAGTCTATAATCTTAGTTGAATATAGTCCTTCCTGAGCTTTCAAGCATGTTATTGATTGACCATGACCTTTACAAAGGAATACTACATCGACCTTTCGCTCATCTAGCGTTTTTTGAAACTCAGATTCAATATCGCCAAACAAATCAGTATGAATAGTCGATATTTTGTTACCATTTTGACTGTCGCTTTGCGCAATGATTTTATCGACATTGGGGTGATTATGTAATATCCTGATCAACTCCCCAGCTGTATAACCTGCGGCACCTATAATTCCAACATTTAATTTATGCATCTTTCAATCCGTAATATAATTTGGTTTGATTAGAAAAAATCTTTGTAAAGGCCTTAACCTCTGAAGAAGACCAACTCTGGTTTGTCTCACCATACCTGTCTAAAGCTGACTGCATCAAATCAAAATCTGATTTTATACCCAACAATTCAAATCTATAAGGTGCCAAGCCTATTTCAACTGTTCCGGTAACATTTTTTTGTGATGAGGAAAGAAAGGCCTCCATATCTCTCATGGCTGGATCTAAATATTGACCTTCGTGCAACAGACTTCCATAAAAAGCAGCCATTTGATCCTTAATAAACAGTTGCTGCTTCGATAAGGTATGTTTCTCCAGCAAATGATGTCCTTTGATAAGCATTAATGGCCCAGCCGCCTCAAATCCTACACGTCCTTTGATACCGATGATGGTATCTCCAACATGTACATCTCGACCAATGGCATACTTACCTCCCAATTCATTTAACTGCTTAATTACTTCAATAGGCGTCATAATTGATCCATTAAGACCCACAGGTTCGCCTTTTTTAAATTTTATTTTAACTATATCATTATCAGTCTTTTGTAATTGATTTGGAAATGCTTTTTCAGGCAATACTCCATGTGATGTAAGGGTCTCCTTACCACCAATAGAAGTCCCCCACAATCCTTTATTTATTGAATAATGCGCTTTTTCCCAAAAACCCTGAACACCATGACACTGCAAATAAGTAATTTCATCTTCACGGGATAATGCCAAATCTCTGATAGGTGTAATAATCTCAATTGAGGGACAAATCGTTTGAAATATTAGGTCGAATCTAATCTGATCATTTCCAGCCCCTGTACTTCCGTGAGCTATGGCGTCTGCCTTCATTTCTACGGCCAAATGAGCCAATGCCATAGCTTGAAAAACACGTTCTGCACTCACAGAAAGAGGATAAGCATTATTTTTTAATATATTTCCAAAAATTAAATATTTTATCCCCTGTTCATAAAAATTCGTTGTCTGGTCAATGAATATATAGTCGGAGACTCCTAATGAAAAGGCCTTTGCCTTTAATTGACGAGCAGCTGCCTTGTCAAATCCTCCTGTATTTATAGTGGCCGCAACCACTTCAAATCCTCGATCTTTAACCAAATGCACAGCACAATAAGAGGTGTCTAATCCACCACTAAAAGCAAGTAGCAATTTTTTTTTCATAATGATAGTTACTTATCGTTTATTTTTGTCTTTATTTTGCCCCATCTGCTAAACCATTTAGATTTATTCCAAATTTTTTTTTTCTTAATGTTATTTACAAAGGGATCATACAACATGCCCGTGCAGAGACAATTACTTCTATTTTTATTTTGCAAAATCTCATAGTTAACGCAACTCTCACAGCCTTTCCAAAACTCATCGTCATTAGTTAATTCACTGAAGGTAACTGGTTCATATCCCAATTCTGAATTTATTTTCATTACTGGTAATGAAGTGGTCAATCCGAAGAGTTTAGCCTTGGGAAACATTTTTGTAGAATGCTGAAAAGCTAACTTTTTTATTTTTTTAGCTACACCTTGATTTCGAAATTTATGGTGAATTACTAGTCCTGAATTCGCCACATATTTGGTATTACCCCAACTTTCAATATAACAGAATCCCGCGAGTTTACCCAGATTTGTGACTGCAATAATGGCCTTATGCTCATTTATTTTTTGTATAATATAGTTGGGTGAACGTTTGGCAATACCTGTTCCTCTTTTTTTTGCACTTTCTTCTATCAGGTCGGATATCTCGCGAGCATATCCCACATGACAAAATGAGGCGATTTGAATTACAATTGAATCCATTACTAGTTCTGTAAGTGATAAGATAAAAAAATGTGATAGTGGGCGACCGTCCAAGTGGGAGGTCATTTTAAAATATAGGCTAGCGCCTAGCCGGGACTGTCGGCCTTATGTTGGCAGCAAAAAGTATGTAGGAATCTGAAGTCATACGATTGTAGTGCAATAATAATATTAATTTTTAATTTTATCCAAATAAATGCATAAAAACTATCTATTAACAATTGTAAACGATGATATTCTTCTAAGCTGCTCTCAACTAAATTATCTACTCCTTTCAGTCGACATTTATTTTTGAAGACTACACAATTTATAATTTAGAGGCATTAAGTTTTTAAATAGAATACTTTCCGACCTTCTCATTATCTTAAAATACTCAAGCAATGTTAGAGGGCAACACCAATAAAAGACTTAAAAGCTAAGCCCATGAGACCTGTAATCAACATGGTAATACCTAACCCTTTTAGGCCGGAAGGAACTTTTGAATATTTTAGTTTTTCCCGTATCGCAGCTAATGCTATAATGGCTAGGAAAAATCCAAAACCAGATCCAAATCCATATGAGGTGGCCTCTATGATGTTGTAATCTTTTTGAACCATAAACAATGATGACCCTAAAATAGCACAATTAACTGCTATTAAGGGTAAAAAAATACCCAGTGAGCCGTAAAGAGCCGGCGAAAGTTTTTCGATAATCATCTCCACTAATTGTACCATAGATGCTATTACAGCAATGAACATTATAAATTGCAGAAAAGTGAGGTCAATAGACTCGAAACTTCCGTCTATCCACACCAAGGCCCCCTCTTTTAAAATATATTCTTGAAGTAACCAATTAACTGGTACCGTTAATGTAAGCACAAAAACTACTGCTAGGCCAAGGCCAAAGGCAGTTTCCACTTTTTTAGATACAGCCAAAAAAGAGCACATACCTAAGTAATAGGCAAAGATCATATTGTCTATAAAAATACCCCTTAGTGCTATATTAAAAATTTCCATTTTACTCTGATCAAATTAATTCTCTACGTATCCTGACTTAGATCTTTGAATCCAAATGAGGATTCCTAATACGACAAATGCACCTATTGAGTCAACCATCAACCCATTAGTCGGGAACGTAGTCCAACCTACAACCTCAAAAATTTTAATATCAAAAATAGAGCCTGACCCAAATAATTCTCTAAAAAAGGCAACAGTTAAAATGATCCAAGCGTAACCAAAGCCAGAACCCAAACCGTCTAATATAGAATCGTAGGGTTTGTTGGCCATGGCAAAAGCCTCAAGCCGACCCATTACTATACAATTGGTAATAATAAGTCCAACGTAAGCTCCTAAAACTTTGTACATATCGTAGCTGTAGGCTTTTAAAAATTCACTCACAAGCGTAACTAAAGTTGCTACTACAGCTAATTGAACGATAATTCTGATACGACCTGGGATTAAATTTCGCATCAATGAAATAATTAAATTAGCAAACACAATAACAAATACTACGGCGATTGACATCACTAAAGTAGGTTCCAACTTCACAGTTACAGCTAAAGCAGAGCAAATACCTAGAACTTGAATAGTAATAGGATTATCATCTGTTAAAGGATCGGTAACGATATTTTTTCTTCTTTTTGATAAATAAGGTTCAGAAGATGTCTTTTTTTCTTTAGATTCTTTTTCTAATAAGGTAGCTTCGGGACTCATATCGATATCATTAATTTTTTTCTAAGTTAATAGCAATTCCATTTTCACCCTTTTTATTTTTGATGAAATTTTGATAACAATCCAAATATTCTCTCAACATTTTATTGACCCCTTTTGCCGTTATGGTGGCTCCCGAGAGGCCGTCAACTTCATGCATACTTTTCGGAGGATTACCCTCTCCTTTAATCATGGTGATAGATTCTAGTTCACCTGCTTCATTAAATATTTTTTTAGTATTTTTATAACGATTTGTCACCTTTTTTTCCGTGATTCTAGCACCCAAACCGGGAGTTTCACCTTTGTGATCAAAGGCAACTCCTTTGACAGTATTCAAATCTGATTCTAGAGCAATATAACCAGAAATCCAATCCCAGAGTCCCAAACCAAACATAGGAAAAACATAGGCCTCTACTGCATTGGTATCCGATTCATTGAGTATCATATAAACAGGATATAATCGCTCATTTCGAGTTATTTTGTGATTTTTTTGTGCATTCACTTTCTCGGCAATCAACGGATTGCCTTTTACATCTTTAGAAATAAGCTCACCTTTTATGTTAACCACGATAGATTTTACACGGTTTTTATATAGCATTAGAACCTCTTCAGGCGTTTTAAAAGTTGAGATATCCATCACCGCACCTAAAATTTTCTTTTTAGTGTCCAACTCTACTTGTTTGTCTTGAGCAGGCTTTAAAAGTACTGAAGTCAGAGACATGGATCCCCCTATTAAAACAGTCATTATTGTGGAAAAAGCGAGAATGTAAATATTAGATCGTTGCACGTTTTAATCTTCTTTTTTTGTGAGCTTCTACTACATAATAATCTATTAAGGGCGCGAATACGTTCATAAAAAGTATTGCCAACATTATGCCCTCTGGATAAGCCGGATTGGAAATTCTAATGATAACAGTTAGAACACCAATCATGAATCCATAAATCCACTTACCTGTCTCAGTCTGTGCAGCGGAAACGGGATCGGTAGCCATAAATACTGCTCCAAAAGCCAATCCTCCAACCACTAGGTGGTAATGCGCAGGCATTAGCATAAAACTATTTGTTCCTACTAAGTTGTAAATTACTCCCATTATCCAAGACCCTGCAAATACAGATAAAATAATCTTCCAACTTCCGACGCCTGTGAGGACTAATATAGTAGCCCCAATTAAGCACATAAGTACTGAAGTTTCACCAATGCTACCAGGTATGGCCCCAAAAAATAAGTTCCAAAAATCAAACATTCCTGCATGCCAATGTTCATTAAGACTAGCAATCATTTCTGTTCCATTCGCTGCTGCTGTCGCTCCGTATGACAATAAAGTGGCTCCAGAGAAACCATCAACGGTTATCTGATCTCCTAAATAGGTCCAAACCATATCCCCCGATATTTGAGAAGGATATGCAAAGTAAAGAAATGCACGAGAAGTTAAGGCAACATTAAGAATATTCATTCCTGTTCCTCCAAACACTTCTTTAGCGATGACAACGCCAAATACAGTCGCTAAAGCCACTTGCCACAAAGGAATGGTTGCGGGCATTACCAAAGGAATGAGAATTCCTGTTACCAAAAAACCCTCTTCAATAGGGTGATTTCTGATTACACAGAAGGTAAATTCTACTCCCAAACCTACTGCGTAAGAAACAATCAAGACGGGCAAGACTTGTCCTGCTCCTAGCAAAAATTTACTGAGAAAAGTAGCATCAAGCACTCCGGTAGCCAAAAAATGTTGATGCCCTACGTTCCACATGCCAAATAACAAGCATGGGATTAAAGCGACGATCACAGTAAACATAACTCTCTTTAAATCCGCAGCATCTTTAACCTGAACACCTTTAGGCCCTGTAGTAATACTGGGCTTGAAAAAAATTGTCCTATGTCCCTCGTATAGGGTATGTAATTTTTCATACTTAGCACCTCTCTCAACATGGGGTTTGATACTATCAAATAAATTTTGTAATAATTTCATTTATTAACTATTTCGAATGAGTTCAATTCCTTTTCTTAAAATCGCTTGAATATCATTTTTGGAGACATCAATGTATTCACACAAGGCAACATCTTCTTCAATAACTTCATATATTCCCAATGCTTCCATTTCATCATAATCATTTGAAATGATCGACTTAAATAAATAAGTGGGTAAAATGTCCATAGGTAGAATCTTCTCGAAAGCACCAGAGATTGTAAAATTTCTTTGTTCACCATTGGTGTTAGTATCTAGGACTTTTTCTTTTTTTGGGTTTAGAAAAGAGAATAAACCAAATGCTCTGTGAAAACTTAATTTCTTGAAACTGGGTAACATCCAACCAAGAAATTCCTCTTTATCACCTTCTGGAATAACAGATATCTGATTATCGAAATGACCCAAATAACCACGAAAACCGACATTTTCGCCTGTCAGTACATTTCCCGAAATATATCTTACATTCGCTGTCTTAACGTTATTTTCCCATAGTTTATCTAAACAAGCACCCGAATAGGTCTTGACATAATGCGGATGAATTACTTCTGAACCTGTTATCGCGACCATTTTGGAAGCATCATAAATACCTTCAAAAAACAATGTCCCTATCCGTGCGACTGACAGCGGGTCGATGGTCCAAACCTTATCGTTTTTACCAATCGGTTTAATGTGGTGTATTTGCACGCCTACATTTCCTGCTGGATGAGGTCCTGAAAATTTATGCGTCTCAACATGCTCGATTCCACTAAAAACGCTGGGTATCTCGGTAGAATCCAAGTTCAAGTGTATATTCCCCTTCACTAGCTTATTCAAAACCTCAATCCCCAACTGAAAAACTTCTTCTTTGCCACGCATGATATAAGCCATGTCTGGCGCACATGGACTCGAGTCAAATGCTGAAATGTAAATAGCAGAGGGTTCATCCAACGGATTAGCAACTACCCCAAAAGGTCGCTGTATAAATGAAGGCCAAATACCACTGCTGGTTAAGGTAGTTAGGGCTTCTGATCTAGTTATATTATAAATCTCTGCTTTTGAGTATTTCTTGAAATCTTTGTAGTCAATTTTTTTATCAGATAAAATACGTATTTCGATAATCTTTCTTCTTTCCCCCCTTATTATCTCGGTAATTTCTCCACTCACAGGTGCAACGAACAAAACATCCTCCCTTCCCTTGTCGTAAAAAAGCGGGCTTCCTGATTTGACATTTTCGCCCACAGATACCAGTAACTTTGGCTGAACCAAACCCTTGAAGTCACTCGGTTTTACAGCAAAGGAATCAGGCTGCTTTATATTATGTTCCTCAAGATGTGCCCGTCCAACTAAAGGAAGATTAAAACCTTTATTTAAATGAAATGTTCGAGGCATGAATTTTTGTTAATAGTCTCATTTTAAGATTTGCACAAAAATAATAATAATTCTTTTAAACTATAAGATATGAAAGAAACTAAATAATATTTTTAAACTTTAAAAAATGAGTCCTATCCAATCAATCTATCAAATAATTGGATACTTGTTTCATCAACCAGTTTGGAGTAGAGGTCGCTCCACAAATACCAACGCTATCGTTTTCTTTCAACCATTCTTTCTTAATTTCATATTCGTTTTCAATAAAATAGCTGCGTTGATTTTGTTTAAGACAAACTTGATATAGCGCTTTCCCATTAGAGCTCTTTTTACCCGAAACAAAAAGAATCACATCATGTTGTTTCGCAAATTTTTCTAATTGAGGTTCTCTATTAGAAACTTGCCGACAAATACTATCGTTGGCTTTAAACTCACCTTCAATAAGCGCCCCCTTTTCTTGTATAATACGATCTTCAATAAGAGACTTCATATGATAAAATCCTTTAGAACTTTTTGTGGTTTGACTATATAGAATAATCGGTCTAGACCAATCTATGCTCTCCAGATCCTTTTCTTCCATCACAACTATCGCCTCCTCATTGGTCTGACCAATGAGGCCAATTACTTCTGCATGTCCTGGTTTACCGTAAATAACTATTTGTCCTTTTTTTTCTTTGACCTGATCAAAAGAATTTTTCACTCTATTTTGAAGCTTAAGTACTACTGGACAAGAGGCATCAATCAACTCAAGGTTATTAGTCAAAGCTGTTTTATACGTTTCAGGAGGCTCTCCATGTGCCCGTATCAATACTTTAGCATCATGGATTTTCTTTAGATCTTCATAGTTGATTATTTTTAACCCTTTCGCTTCCAGACGCTCCACCTCCATACTGTTATGCACAATATCTCCCAAACAATATAAAGTTCCTCCCTGATTCATTTCGTCTTCAGCCATCTGAATGGCAAATTCCACGCCAAAACAATAACCTGAATTAATATCTATTTCAACCCTCATGAATAATTTTTTTTGCTATGTCCACAATTTTTTTCACTTGATCCTCAAGCGTAAGATAACTACTATCTAATGTAATTGCATCATTTGCCTTTATCAGTGGACTTTCTAATCTATTAGCGTCTAAATCATCTCTTTTGACTAAGTTCCTTTTAATCTCTTCAACATTAACTTGAATGCCTTCCTCTTCAAGCTCCTTTTGACGTCGCTTAGATCTGATATGTAAATCTGCAGTCATAAATATTTTCAGAGCAGCATCAGGAAACACTATTGTACCAATGTCCCTACCATCCATGACCATTTTTTTTTCAAGCCCCAATTTTTTTTGCCTATCTACCATAGCCTTCCTAATCAAAGGCTTGGCTGCGATTTGACTAACAATTTCATCAACCTCTGGAAGCCTAATTTGGTAATCCATGATCTTTTTATTTAGCAAAATCTCTGAAGTATTCAACATCTTATTAAATTGAAAAGAAATTAAAATTTTATCCAATGCCGCAGCCACCTCTTTTTCTTTCTCAAAATCGATTTGATGTTTTATAAAATAGTGGGCTACACAACGATACATTGCACCTGAATCAATATATGTATAACCCAAAGCGCGAGCAACTTTTTTGGCAGTAGAACTTTTCCCTGTTCCAGAAAATCCATCAATAGCTACAATTATATCTGCCATCAACAATCCTTTATCGGACAATTAGATTTTCCTGGTTTCATTTTCCCCTTGTAACGTTGTTGGCCCGGATTATTTTTACAACCTTCCATGGGAGATACAACCATTATTAGAAGTAAAAAAGTCCCCATAAAGAACCCAAATTTTTTCAAAAAATATTTCATTAATAACTGTTTACTTGCATTTCGCTATCAACCTTCCTAATTAAACCTTGCAAAACACTACCCGGACCTGATTCATAAAAAGAGGTAGCTCCATCATTAATCATCTGTTTTACACATTGGGTCCATTTTACAGGAGAAGTCAATTGGGCTTCGAGGTTAGATTTAATAACTAAAATATCGGTATTCCCTTTTGCATCCACGTTTTGATAAATCGGGCATTTTGGAGGTTTAAATTCAGTAATTGCGATAGCTTCTGCCAACTCAAACCGTGCCGACTCCATTAAAGGAGAATGAAATGCTCCACTGACTGGCAGAAGTATTGCCCTCTTGGCACCAGCCGCTTTCATTCTTTTACATGCCAAAGTAATGGCTGCTTCTTGACCTGAAATCACCAATTGACCTGGACTATTGTAATTTGCCGCTACCACAATCCCATTTGTTTCAGCACAAATCTCTTCAACTCGCTTGTCGGCAAGTCCAATAATTGCAGCCATGGTTGAAGGCTCTTTTTCGCAGGCTTTTTGCATGGCTAGCGATCGCTTGGCCACCAATCTTAATCCATCATCAAAATCAAGCACTCCGCTGGCAACTAAAGCTGAAATTTCTCCTAAGGAGTGACCGGCTACCATTTCCGGTGAAAAATCACCCTTACTCAATACATTAATAACACTGTGTAAAAATACGGCTGGCTGGGTTACTTTGGTTTGTTTTAAATCTTCTGCAGTCCCCCCAAACATAATTTGAGTTATTTCAAAGCCCAATATTTCATTGGCTCTTAAAAAATATTCTTTTGCTAAAGGATTTTTTATAAATATTTCTTTGCCCATTCCAGGATACTGTGCACCTTGTCCGGGAAATACGAATGCAGCCATATGATATCTTAAAATTTATTTAAGTACAAATTTAGTAAGGATGAATTAATCCAAAAACCTTTCTGCAAGTTCTGGAGATGGTATTTTACATTTTTCTTGTCGGCCGAACCAGAAATACCTGTTTTTAGCTATCAAGTCATAAAAAAAGTCGGTGATTGTGGCAGGTAAATAACTAAAAAAGTAAATCCATCTCCAATTCCATGAAAAGGACTTGGCAACTTTGAAAACTGCAGCACTCTTTTGGAAAACTTGATCATCCTCAAACAAATAAATTGTGTTAATCTCCAGATGAGCTGAAGATAAGTTTTTTTTTCGTAATAGCCGTTGGGCAAATTGCGACTGCAAAGAAGCAAATTTATAATGTTTCAATGCCTCTTGATCGATGATAAAGTTAACAGCTCCGATACAAAGATTACATACCCCATCGAATAAAAGAACAGGAGATTCTATTTGAGCAGTTGAATCCATCCTTTGTAATTTTTTTCTTGCTTGGCATTCGGTAATACATCAAAGGTAACTTCTGATACATAGAAATACACACCTGCCGGCAACGAAGATCCCGCATTGTTCTTACCATCCCATTGGATTAATATCGATGGCTCTTTTTCAAGTTTAAGGTCAAAAACCTTTTTCCCTGTTCGATCGAAAACCTTGAAGGAAACCTCTGATACAAAGCGAGGACAATACATGGGTCTAAAAGTGTCATTGATGCCATCAGCATTTGGAGAAAAGGCATTGGGCAAATTAAACTTAGGACAATTATCAATACAACTTGTGTCTGAAAAATCACTTTCATTTAATGACCTATCCACCGCAGTTATGCGGTAACATCCCTTAAATGAATTCAATATTGGGTGTTGATAGCTGGTTTCTACTGTACTATCTAGTAGATAAAAATCTTGGTCCAAGCCCGTCGGACTGAAATAAATCCGGAAATAAATTATATCATCATCACATTGTAAACTCTTATTCTCCACCCATGAAATAATATTTTCAAAATTCATTTCTAAACATTGAGCTGTTTCATCTTGAGATTCACAATCATAGAAATTTAAAACTGTTACATCTAAGGGAGCACAGGGAGCTATATTGTCATTAGGTTGAGCACAGACAACTTGAGAATTATTAATTAAGGGAGACGGCAATATTGGATTGTCATATCCTCCAAATGTAGTCAGAGCATAGCAATAAATCAATTTATCATCCAATACCGTATTATTAAAGCGACCGTCATCAAGGTAGCTAAATCCATTTTCAGAGATTTTTACAGAGTCAATCAAAATCATTAAGTCAGGATCGTTCAAATCCGTTCGATCTCGGTAAACATAATGGTAAGGATAAGTCAATATATTATTTGACCAAGGTACATTCGCTTGCCATGAAAGCTCAACTGAACTCAAAAGGGGCTTTGCACTTAATTTAACCGAAGAGGCCACCGCAGAAGAATCTATAAATAAATTGTTGGCATCATATAATGCAATTCGATAGGCATAAGCATAAGCGAGGGTGTTGAGATCTAGTTGGTCAATAAATAACGTATCTAATATTTTTTCAGCAACCAATACTTCTTCATTTAAATAAAATCCTGAAGATCGGTACAATGAATAAGTATACGGCGCAGGGAAAGTTGTGGCATCAATCTCATAAGGTGGAGTCCAATCAATTTTAATAATTCCATCTTCAGAAGTTTCTAGCACATCGACATGGGTAATTACTGGTGCATCAGTCTCCAGTGTCAAACATACTTCTTCTGAAATATAACTGGTTCCTAGACCTGGATTTGGAAATTGTGCTACAATTCGGTAGCAATATTTTGCTCCTGGAGCCAACCTTTCATCAACAAAAATCGTCTCTGAAGCAGCTGTTTTTGCAATTAAACTATATCCCGAATTAGCAGGCATTCCTACTTCACAATCATCCACGTCAAAATCGAAATCTCCTACACGCCTCCAAATTTCCATTTCAATAGCATTACTACAAACATACTCATCCCAGGCTAGTTCAATAGACCTTCCTGATTTCGGTTCAAGGACCAAACCTTGTGGAGCAGGACCGGCTATAGAAATTTCCCAAGTACCAAAATCAGTTAACGATGGACCTATCTTGATATTATTCTTAATAGGATTATCCGCAACTTTAAATTGCACCTCATAAGGCCTTTCTCTGACATGGCCACAGAAAGTATTCCATTCAAAATTTAATTTTCCGGGAGTATCTTGAAAAGTTGCTGGAAAAGAATTTGGACTTTCATAGGTAGCCGGGGAGTTGATTTCAAAAGGTCCTCCAAAAGCTTCTATTTTTACCTGATGACCATCCGAATCTGAACCCACAATGGCTTTCAGTACCTGATCACCAGCCGTCACACAAATCGGATCTGGAACTTCTAGTGTTGGTTTTTCATTATCCCCTTCATATACAATGATTTGCATATCTCTAGTAACATAACCCAAACGGTACCATTTTCCTCCGATTTCTCTCCACTCCTCAATCCTGAAAGCAACATTATATTCTGCACATTCAGACACTCCAGTGGGACACTCTGATGATTCTAAATTGAAAATATCACCCGGTGAATCCCAAATAAGGTTTCCATAAGCCTCATCTAAATCTAAAGTCGGAGGCGTTAAGTTTTCACTTCCTTGACCAAAATTAGTATAAAAATTAGGGTGATTAAGTGATCTGTACATAATGACCTCTGAATTTTTTCCCATTTTTGGTGTAACTAAGTAATAAGCAAGACTATCTCCGTCAATGTCAAAAGCACCTGCATTATGTGTAAATTTGGCACCAGGAATACCTTCATCAATGGGTGGTACGGTTAATATAGGTGTGTTGTTAACACCAAAAAAAGGGTCAATTATAATCAGAGTCTCAGTGTAAAAAGGGGTGTTCAAAGAATTTTCCATATTCGCGATGCCTCCATTTCTGTTATCCTCAGAGTAACTCACAATGTAACTATTGGGTGCTTGATAGGTATGAAACAAAGTAAATTCCGCGCGTACAATGTTATTGGTTATTCGCGTTTCTAGTACATTGAAATCACCAGAAATCACCGTACCATCACCAAAATCAAACTCACCTCCGCCAAATTCAATGTTTGTTTCGGTATCCCTGTATCCAATGAATGTAAATTCGTATTCAAAGGTAAGGTTACTGATTCTCCGGGCAATCACTTCTCCCGCTCTGATATGTGAGGCAATAACTGGTTCAGGGCAAAAAAAATGTATAATAAAAAGGGCTGCTAAAAATTTGAGAATATTCATAGTCAATAAACTCTATTTTCCGTGATTGTACCTCGTGATGTAGGTCATGAGCTCATCGAATTTCAGTAAATCTAAGCCTAAAACCGCAACAATCGAAATGCAAGTATTTTTTCTTAATATCCAATACAAGAATAAGACCAAAAACAGCATAATTAAGTTCAAAAAAGTCAAATAATATTATTTTTTCGCCAATTGCTCTAAAATTACATCAAATTGATCTAGATCATTGGAAGATAACCAATCTAAATATAACTTTGCATTTCATTAATACACAATAAACGATTATAATGAGTTTTTTATTGAGCTCAATCGGAAAAAAAGTGGCGATGTCATTATCTGCTTTTTTTCTTATTTCTTTTTTACTCTTACACGTGGCCATTAACTTCTTATCTGTGGTTAGCGGGGATATGTATAACGAAGCCTCACACTTCATGGGAACCAATCCAATTATACAGTTTGTAATGCAACCCATTCTTATTCTAGGAGTTTTATTCCATTTTACCATGGGATTTGTGCTAGAATACCAAAATAAAAGAGCAAGACCAGATAGGTATGCATTTAAAAATGATCAGAGAAATTCTAGTTGGATCTCTAGGAACATGATATTTTCAGGACTAGTTATTTTAGCTTTTTTAGGACTCCACTTTTATGACTTCTGGTTTCCTGAAATGCGGTATAAATATATTGAATTTAAAACCCCAAATGAACATAGATATTTTCCCGAACTCGTACATAAGTTTGAAGATCCGATAAGAGTTGGATTTTATACCCTTTCGTTCATTTTATTAATGATGCATTTATTGCATGGTTTTCAGTCAGCTTTTCAATCTCTCGGGGTTAATAACAAATTCACACCCACCATTAAAAAAACGGCTTGGGCCTTTTCAGTGGCTGTCCCAATGATATTTGTATTTATCGCACTTTTTCATCACTTAAAACACTGAAGTGGATGTATTAAAATTTTATATGATGTTGATGTTTTAATCAAAATATTTACTAAGAGAAATTGAAATGACAATAGGAGAAAATTTTCCTGCAAAAACACCAGAGGGGCCTATAGAAGATAAATGGACTTCATATAAGAATAAAATAGACCTTGTCAACCCAGCCAATAAAAGACTCATAGATATTATTGTGGTCGGTACAGGATTGGCCGGAGCCTCAGCAGCAGCCTCGTTGGCTGAATTAGGATATAATATCAAAGCATTTTGTTTTCAAGATTCCCCGCGTAGAGCACATTCTATCGCCGCACAAGGTGGCATCAATGCTTCAAAAAATTATATGGGAGATGGTGATTCAGACTATCGGCTTTTTTATGATACGGTAAAGGGAGGTGACTACAGGGCAAGGGAAGAAAACGTTTATCGATTAGCAGAGGTTTCAGGTAATATCATCGATCAGTGTGTTGCCCAGGGGGTTCCGTTTGCTAGAGATTATGGAGGTTTGTTAGACAATCGCTCTTTTGGTGGAGTTTTGGTTTCTCGAACTTTCTATGCTAAAGGCCAAACAGGTCAACAATTGCTATTAGGAGCTTATTCAGCTATGAATAGACAAATAGCACGAGGTAAAATAAATATGTACAATCGGCACGAAATGATGGACTTAGTGCTTATAGATGGTAAAGCAAGAGGAATCATCGCGAAAAACTTGATTAACGGTAAACTTGAAAGACATTCGGCACATGCTGTAGTTATAGCTTCAGGAGGTTACGGTAATGTTTTTTATTTATCTACTAATGCAATGGGTAGTAATGTTTCAGCAGCATGGAAAATTCACAAAAAAGGTGCTTGGTTTGCCAATCCTTGTTTTACTCAAATACACCCTACTTGCATCCCCGTATCTGGAGATCATCAATCAAAACTAACTTTGATGTCTGAATCATTAAGAAATGATGGTCGAATTTGGGTACCTGCTAAGGAAGAACATGCAAAAGCCCTCCGGTCAGGAACATTAAAACCAACGGAAATTTCAGAGTCCGACAGAGATTACTTTTTAGAACGACGGTATCCAGCCTTTGGTAATCTTGTCCCAAGAGATGTGGCCTCACGAGCTGCAAAAGAAAGATGTGATGCTGGATTTGGAGTGAATGCTACTGGAGAAGCGGTTTATTTAGACTTTGCTTCTGCCATAACAAGATACGGAAAGGAAAAAGCCCTTGTTACGCACCAAGACGCGAATAATGAAGCCTTAGTCCTTGAATTAGGTAAAGAAATAGTTTCTACCAAATATGGCAATCTTTTCCAAATGTATGAAAAGATAGTTGATCAGAATCCTTATGAAACTCCCATGATGATATATCCTGCGGTGCATTATACCATGGGCGGTGTCTGGGTTGATTATGATTTGATGACAACCATCCCAGGTTGCTATGCTATTGGAGAAGCTAACTTCTCCGAACATGGCGCCAATCGCCTCGGCGCATCAGCATTAATGCAAGGCCTAGCGGATGGATATTTTGTTCTTCCCTACACAATCGGTAATTACTTAGCTAAAGATATCCGCACCGGAACTATACCTGTAAATACACCAGAATTTGATGCTGCTGAAAAAGGTATACAAGAACAAAATGAACGCTTCATCAATAACAAAGGATCAAAACCCGTCGATTACTTTCACAAAAAGTTAGGAAAAGTCATGTGGAATAAAGTTGGTATGTCAAGAAATGGAAAAGATCTTAAAAATGCTGTCCAAGAAATTCAAGCTATAAGAGCCGAATTTTACAAAGAAGTAAAAGTACCAGGAGACTTGGATGGGTATAATGAGGAATTAGCAAAAGCAGGAAGGGTTGCGGACTTCTTGGAATTAGGAGAACTTTTTGCAAAAGATGCGCTAAACAGAGAAGAGTCTTGTGGAGGACATTTCAGAGAAGAATACCAAACACCAGAAGGTGAAGCCAAAAGGGATAAAGCCTTTCAATATGTAGCTGCTTGGGAGCATAGTGGAGCTCCAAAAGATGCAAAGCTTCACAAAGAAATACTCAACTATAAATACATTGAAGTAAAAGAGAGAAGTTATAAGTAAGAATTAGTAAAATTCAGAATAGATGAACTTAAAACTAAAAATATGGCGACAAAAAAATTCAACTGAGAAAGGTAAGATTGTTGATTATAATATCAATGAGATATCCCCCGATATGTCATTCCTGGAGATGCTCGACGTCCTAAACGCAGATCTAATAGAAAAAGGAAAAGAGCCAGTAAGTTTTGATCACGACTGCAGGGAAGGTATTTGCGGATCATGCTCATTGCATATCAATGGACGTCCTCATGGCCCTGATGGAGGCATTACTACATGCCAACTACATATGCGAAAATTTAAAGATGGTGACAGCATCGTGATTGAACCCTTTAGAGCCAAAGCATTTCCAATAGTAAAAGATTTAATTATCGACCGCTCAGCCTTTGATAGGGTGCAACACGCCGGTGCATTTGTTTCGATTAATACTTCTGGTAATACGCAAGATGCTAATGCAACTCCTATTAATAAAGTTAATGCAGATCATGCGTTTGATGCTGCATCTTGTATTGGTTGTGGTGCCTGCGTAGCTGCATGCAAAAATGCCTCAGCCATGCTTTTTGTTTCTGCGAAAGTTTCACAATATGCATTATTGCCTCAAGGTCAAGTGGAACGTAAAAAGCGAGTTACAGACATGGTTTCCCAAATGGATGAGGAGGGATTTGGGGCCTGTACTAACACAGGTGCTTGTGAAATTGAATGCCCCAAAGGAATCAGCATCACGAATATTGCTAGGATGAATCGCGAGTTTATTAAATCTAATATGAAATAGTCATTCTTCACAAGAAAGGTTTTTTAATTCCTAACCTATAATTTATATTATTCTTCAATTGAAAATTTTACAAGCTAGCTTACTATGAAAAAAAGCTTGGTTATCTTATTTGGAGTTATCATCTTATTCACATCGACTTATTTTGTTTGGTCTTTATGGGTCGAAAAAAGCGCTACTAATTTATGGGACTTTGTTCCCGAGAACTCAGCCGTTATCTACGAAAGCAATGATCTAGGAACTACTCTCATCCGATTACAAGATCTTGAGTTATTTCAGTCAGTAACCCAAATCCCAAGTTTGAGAAAGCTATATGATTATATCACAAAAATAGAGAGCTTAACAGGACTCAATTTGTTTTACTCATTTATTGATAAAACTACTGGATTAATCAGTCTGAATAATACTAGTAAAAATGAATTTGACTTTCTTTACCTAGGATCAGTGAATGATCTGATAACTCCTGATGAAGTAGTAAAATTTATTGAACCACTAATTTCTAAGGTAGAAGAGAATAAAAAATCTCGAAATTATTTAGGTTTCGAATTGAATGAAATTTCATTATCCTTTACAGACCGCCGATTAACTTATTCTCTGTATGATAATTATTTCATCGCCAGCTTCACTCCTTACCTTGTTGAAGATGCCATAAGAACTTTCGACGATGCAAATTATAGATCCTTTGGAAAGGTCTTTAGTCAGCATAAGGATTTAACAAAAATCAAAAAAGATGAAGGTAATATTTACCTTAATTACGACAGCTTCGTCAAGGGCACACAGGCCTTTGCCAAAAATGATCTTGATAAAGTATTTTTAAATTCAGCTTTTTTAGATATCAATATCGAAAACGACCATATTAGTTTAAGTGGTTTTTCATTTGCCGATAGTAATGCAACCTTACAGATGATTAAAGGCGTCGACGGGGCACCATTAGGTATAACTGAGGTTATTAGCAATAGTACTATGATCCTTGAACATTTTAGTTTTCAAGATCCTTATTATTGGAGAGATCAACAAAAAAATACGGATCAGCTCGATCTAAAATCATCACATTTTGACACATCGGTGATTCCCCGTGATGCCCTAAAATTTGTGGATAACGAAATTGGTCGCGCTATCCAACTAATGAATGGAAAAAAAGTTCCTGTCCTAATAATTGAATGTACCAATAGTGAAGGCTTAATACAATACCTAAGTGCTATCGCCAACCAAATACCTAACCAACAATCACATCAGTTTTTTGTCGAGCGATATAATGAGCACATCATCCAACAGCTTCCCATAAAAAATCTCCCAGCTTTGTTATTTGGAGGCATTGCAAAAGATCTCACTGATGGTTATTACAGTTCTTTTAGAAATTATGTTTTAATAAGTCCAAATCTACCTGTTTTAAAAGGTTTTCTATCCGATATTTTAACTGAAAACACGTGGGGACAAACATTAAGTAAGAAAAAATTTTTAGGGAAAATCAATAAAGATTCTCCTTATACCATTGTTGCCAATGGGGCCGAATCATGGGACTATTTGTTTGAATTAATGCAGCCAAAATGGCAAAATGATTTTACAATATCTGAAACAATTTTCAAAAGTTTTGAATACCTTTCAATCCAATTTTCGAGTATTGATGAAAAATATTTTACTAGTATTTTCGTCGAACGAAGCAGCCCACCAAACAAAAAAAACAGCACTTTAATAAAGACCAATATACTTGAATTTAATCATCAATTAATTTCAAAACCTTACTTAGTAACTGACCACAGAAATGGGAATCAAGAAATAATTATCCAAGATAACAAGAAAATGATTTATCTAATCGACAGAAATTTTGAAATAAACTGGCAGCGACCCCTATTTTTACCGATAGTGAGTGCCATAAACCAAATAGACTTTTATAAAAATAAAAAGCTACAATATGCTTTTGTAACAAATGATTCAATTTATGTGATTGATAGAAACGGTCAAAACGTTGATAAATTTCCAAAGTATATAGCACCCAACCTCAAAAGTCTAGAAATTATAGATTATGATCAAAGAAAAAACTACCGATTTTCAATTACCACAGAACAAGGCGACGCTTACATAACAGATAAGTTTGGTAATCTTCTTGAGGGATGGGACCCTTATTCTTTTGAACAAGGTATTATTGGCTCTATGCGCCATTTTAGAATTGGGGGTACAGATGTCTATGCTGTTGTATTGAGTAATGGTGATTTTTTATTACTTAGCAGGCGCGCTAAAATTTATAAAGGATTCCCAGTAAAACTAAATCTCCGCCTAAAAAGTGATTACCATGTAGAAATTGGAAGTGATTTCAAATCATCTCGTTGGACAGTGCTCAGTGAAAATGGTACCTTATTTCAGATTAATCTTAGAGGCGAAATTATTTATAAAACACAATTATACAAGCCCGCAACTGATACTCAATTCAGCCTAATTAATGACTCAAAAAATAAAAAATATGTGATAGCCAGAGTCACCAAAAATAAAATCATAATAGTCAATGACAAAGATGAAATTTACTTCGAAAGAAATATCCCTCTAAATGATAAAGTACTGATTCAATTTTTTAATAACGGTAATCAAGGTGACTATATAGCCATCAACCATATAGATCACGCTTATATACACCTATTTGATTTAAAAGGGAATTTGCTTCCCGTGGCTACTTTCCCCAATACAAAGCCCATAGAAATAAGTGATCCAGTTAAATCTGACCGGCAGAATATATACGTAATTAATGGAAAAACATTCCAAACTTACACAAAGACAAATTGATCTTATAAATCATAAAAATCCAATCAATTTCGGGTATTATTCAATAAAATCGACTATTGAAACTCAATAAAACAACTCTCTAATTTGAGTTTGACACCAGCAAACCAGTACGTCTTAGTAATGCCGCTACGGTAGGTTCAGATCCTCTGAATTTCTTGTAAAGATTCATGGGTTTTTGCGTCCCTCCTTGTGTCAAGATACAATTTTTAAAAGATTGAGCGGTCCTAAAATCAAAAATACCTTTTACCTTAAAACATTCGAAAGCATCAGCATCTAGTACCTCTGCCCATTTGTAACTATAGTAGCCTGAAGCATATCCACCAGAAAAAATATGAGAAAATTGAACACTCATATTGGTATCAGGAATATCAGGGAATAGATTGGTTGCCTCTAAAATTTCTTTTTCTAATCTCTCAATGGAATCTATATTCTTGGAAGCGGCATAGCTTTGATTGTGAAGAAAGAGATCTAAAATTGCAAAGCTCAATTGTCTCATCATTGCATAGGCCCCATGAAAAGTAGCTGCAGACTTAATCCGACCAATATACTCTGATGGAATAACCTCATTTGTTTCATAATGATGAGCAAAAAGACGCAAACATTCTGATTCATAACACCAATTTTCAAATATTTGAGAAGGAAGTTCTACAAAATCCCAGGACACACTAGTCCCCGATAAACTCTCATAAATAGTATCAGCAAGCATTCCGTGCAAGGCATGTCCAAACTCGTGAAATAAGGTTTTAACCTCATCAAATTTTAAAAGTGATGGCTGACTCTCAGTTGAGGGGGTGAAATTACACACGATACTTACCTGTGGAATTATTCGTTGACCACTTATTTTTTTTTGATCTCTATAGGAAGTCATCCAGGCACCCGGCCGTTTTCCCAATCTTGGAAAATAGTCTGCGAGAAAAATTGCCTTTAATTCTTGGCCCTCCCAAACTTCATAAGCCTTTACATCATCATGATAAGTAGGAACTTGATCATTAACCTTAAAAGTCAATCCAAATAATTTTTCAGCAGTTTTAAAAACTCCCTTGATTACATTTTCAAGCTTAAAATAGGGCTTAATCAACTCGTCATCAAAATCAAATTTCCTTCTCCTTAAACTCTCTGCATAATAGGCCCAATCCCATCGCTCGAGCTCATGACCTATACCAAGTGTCCTAATATATGTCTTTACTTCATCGACTTCTTGAATTGCCTTCTCTTTTGATTTGAATAACAAATCATCTAAAAAATCTTTTACCCTTTTTGGGCTTTCAGCCATTCGTTCTTCAAGGACGTAACTAGAATAGCTATCATAGCCCAAGAGTTCCGCCATCTCAGCCCTGAGTTTGATAATAGTTAAAACCAAATCTCTATTATCATTTTCCCCTTTTTTAAATCCCCTTTGCATGTAGGCAATAAATAATTGCTTTCGTAAACCGCGATGATCTGAATTTTCCATGAAAGGGATAAACGAAGGTGCCTGCAATGTAAAGATCCAATTATCTGGTCGATTTGTTTTTATGGCAAGTGCTTTAGCCCGATCTATTAAATCTTGAGGCAAACCCAAAAGGTCATCTTCCTCTTTGAGGACTAATTCATATTTATTAGTTTCAGCCAATAAATTCTCATCAAATTTCAGCCCCAGACTCGAAAGTTCTACAGTAATCTCCTTAAATCGATTTTGGCTCTTAGGATCAAGTCCAGCCCCATTTCGAATAAATGATTTATATGTTTTTTCCAAAAGCATCTGTTCCTCCCCAGAAAGCGAATCGTTGGAATCATAAACAAATTTTACCCGTTCAAAGAGTTTTTTATCAAGCTTTATTTCATTATTGAAGGAAGTAAGCAAGGGCGATACCTCTTGTGCAATCTTTTGTAGTTCATCAGAGGTTTCCGCCGAATTTAGATTATATAGTGTTTTGGACACCTTGCCTAAAAGTGTTCCTGATTCCTCAAGAGCTACAATAGTATTTTCAAAAGACGGTGGATTTAAACACTTTTTAATCGAATTAATTTCAATTCTCGATTGAATAATACCTTGCTTTATAGCAGGTAAAAAATGATCATTTTTGATTAAATTAAAAGGTACGGTTTGAAAAGGAGTTTCAAATAAGCTATAAAAAGGGTTCTGCTGACTCATTTTTACTAAGTTTGTCCCACAAATTTAAAAAGGTAATCTAACAGGCACGCATTAAAATCATAATTAGATGAAAAAAATATTTTTAGCCTTATTTATTGGATTTACAACGATTGAGATCGGACAATCACAATCCTTTACAGAAGATACCGTAATGTTTGATTTAAGTACACCTTACAGAGCTATTAATTCTTTTAATTTTTATTCTCAATCCACTCATTTTAATCCCTCACTAATAAAAAAATGCGCAGAATTAGCTAGTAATGATTCAACAAATTTCCCTAAAAAATTAATCCAATTGATCAAAGGTGAGGGCATCTCTATAGATTATGCACAAATTTCAAATGATCCCAATTACATTGACAGTGCCACCCAACTTCACATCCATAGACTAAATAAGAATTATCCTCTTTTGTACTTAAAAAAAATAAATAACCGTTGGATTTTTCCAAAAGAAAGCGTCGCAAATGTTTTAAAACTCCATAATAAGCTTTTTGCCTTTGGGGGAGATACTCTGCTTGAAATTATGGATTCCTATCATGACAACCAGTATTTTGGATTAAACGTAAATCAATATTTAGCCAGCCTAATTTTTATTTTCATGGCCTTTATCATTCATAAAATATTAAGCAAGCTTATTGAGAAATCTGCTCATCGAATTATAAAAAAAATAAAAGTTAAAAAGATTTCGGTCGAGGAAATGACATCTCTGATAAAACCCTTGAGTTTTCTCATCATCATCTTACTACTGTCCTTCGTTTTTCCAATACTTCAATTGCCCGCCACATTCTCCTTTTATTTAACTACTGCAATAAAAGCAGCCATCCCCCTACTTTTCACCATTACCTCGTTTAGGTTAATTAAATATATTGGGCTTTATCTGGAAATGAAGGCGTCTCAGACTCAAAATACTATGGACGATCAACTAGTCCCCATCATAAGAAAATCATTGCGAGTTTTTGTAATCACTTTTGGAACATTAGCAATTTTACAAAACTTAAATGTTTCTATTTTCCCTTTGTTGACTGGCTTGTCTATCGGGGGTTTAGCCTTTGCATTGGCGGCACAAGATACCATCAAAAACTTTTTTGGATCTGTTATGATTTTTATAGACAAGCCTTTTCAAATTGGTCATTGGATAACTACCGATGGAATCGATGGAATCGTTGAGGAAGTAGGACTTAGATCTACAAGAATTAGAACTTTTTCAAATTCACTAGTAACCGTACCAAATGGCAAATTAGCCGATGCTACGATCAACAACCATGGATTAAGGGTCTATCGAAGGTTTTACACTACGTTAAGCATTAACTATGATACTCCCCCCGCATTGATTGAAGTTTTCATAGATGGTTTAAGAGAAATTGTCAATCAGCATCCAGATACCAACTCGAATCATAATAATATTTTTTTCAATGATATGGGTTCACATTCACTCAAAATTATGTTTTATATATTTTTTGAAGTTCCTGATTGGTCTAGTGAATTGAAAGCAAGACATGAGGTTTTAATGGAAATTTTGAAATTAGGAAATGCTTTAAAAGTCAATTTCGCCTTTCCAACACAAACTTTACATATCCCAGAACTGCCCACAGCTCCGTTAGCTTCTTCGAAATATCCGGATGAACATCAAACCAAAAAAATTTAACTCAATTCCTCTATCAAAAAAATAAGGACTAGCAATTAATTCTAGCACTAATTATTAATCTTGGATAATGGATATTAAAAATTAGGATATATTTTTAATATCCATTACCATGTCATTTGCTTTATCCCTTTAAAGAAGAAACGGTGGAATTATCGATATACTAAAGAAAAACTTATTCACTACGATGAGGGTAATATTCCAGCCTCGAATTCCTATGGGCTCTATGAGTCCAGTTTTCGTTTTGAGAACAAACACTTTTTACCGTACCTATGTCAAACCTAAGGTCCATACAATTTTATCTTTCTTATGTCTCTAATGATTTGACCTTGTGGATTTATAAAATAGACGATCAAGCAATAGACTTCAGACTTTATTGCACGAATCGGCCCACACCGGCACCCATATTATATGGTTGGAATACTTATGATTTAACTGAGGACTTAATGATAGGTAGTGCCTTAAGTTGGATCAGCCTGAAATACACCCTGCAGGAGACCTTAGGAATAATACCTTTGATAATGCATCCACCTTCATAAATGGAAATTGGAATACAGTGGTTTCGAGGATAATTAAAATAATTTAAGAATAATTATAAATAATCAAATAATTCTTAATTAGAATATCAAAGGTGAACTGTCACCGCTCTAACTCTTTGTGAATTCCTCCAAAATAATTAATTTTAACAACATCAAAATAAGAGAAAAATGCTTTACAGCCATCAATAGATGGCAACAGTGGATTAATATAGATTATCATCTTGTTTCTGTATTAATTAAAAAATAACATGCCCAAAAAACATCAACCTTTCAAATTTGAGACGCGTGCTTTACAAAGTACTAAAAACATCATTAATGAAGTGCATGCCATTAGTCCACCGATCTATTTATCTTCCACTTTTATACGAACTAAAGAGGGTAAATATCAAGACGGATATAAATACAGTAGAAATGACAATCCAAATAGAAAAACCTTAGAAAAAAGCATTTCAAAACTAGAAAATGGAACCACTGGATTTGCTTTTGGATCAGGTATGTCTGCAATCAGCGCCGTATTCCAAAGTTTAAAAACAGGTGATCATGTCATATTACCAGATGATGTATATTTCAATCTAAAACTTCTCCTTAAAGAGGTTTTTAATAGATGGGGCCTCTCCTTTAGTTTTGTCAATATGTCGAACATAGAGGCTATTTCACGTTCGTTAAATCAACAAACCCGTCTCATCTGGATTGAATCTCCATCTAATCCTCAACTCAAAATATCCGATATTCGAGGTATTTGTAAGCTAGCACATGCCCATCAAATATTAATTGCAGTCGATAACACGTGGCCAACCCCAGTTCTTCAAAATCCACTAGACCTTGGTGCTGATATCGTCGTACATTCAAGCACGAAATATTTAGGGGGACATAGCGATGTTTTGGGAGGCTGTGTTGTTCTTAAAGAATCTGGATCCCTCGCAAATCGAATCCGATCTATTCAAGTTCAAATGGGTGCCATTCCGTCCCCTTTTGATTGTTGGCTCGTCTCAAGAGGTATTCAAACATTACACCTCAGGATCACCAAACAAACAGAAAATGCCCAGAAATTAGCAGAATGGTTAGATGGTCAGCCAAGAGTCAATCGCGTACTCTATCCCGGATTAAAAGACCATCCTGATCATGCCGTTGCAGCGCAGCAAATGATAGGTGGATTTGGAGGTATGCTTTCTTTGCTGATCGATGGAAATGAAATTCAAACCCGAGCCGTTGCCAACAAACTCCAGCTTTTCACTCAAGCGACCAGTTTAGGTGGAATAGAAAGCCTGGTAGAACATCGAAAATCAGTAGAAGGATCTGAAAGTCAAACTCCTAATAATTTACTCAGACTCTCCCTCGGAATCGAGCATGTTGAAGACCTAATCATTGATTGGGAACAAGCCTTGAGATAATTTCAAATTATAAAGAAAAAACTTTTATTAGCTCCCTTGAATATTTAATTTTTTCACCCAAAAGAGCAGCAATGTAAAAAGCAAAATTAATATTCCAGGAAGCATAACCATAGTCCCTAAAGTGGCTTGGCCAGCTACTAATTCTAATTCGTCTCCCGTCAACCCTAGTGCTGCCGTAGCTATTTTATCTTGATCAATCCAACTCCCTATAATAGGCTGAAAAATTGAAGTAGAAAACATACCGACCGCACCTATGATAGACATCCCCAGAGCACCACTTTTGGGGATTTTATCCGCTATAAATCCAATCATATTGGGCCAAAAATAAGCTACACCTAATGCAAAAAAAACAGCCGCAACATAGGCCATTGCTCCTGTTTGGGTACTGAAAAGATATACCCCAATGGTTGCCAAAATAGCAGAGCCTAAAAGAACACCGGTTTGATCAAATCTATGGACAATTTCTCCCCCAAAAAATCGCGCTACAGCCATCAATCCTGTCACTAAAGCTAAAATAATCATAGGTTGTGCACCACTTTTAGCTAGAATCAATCCTACCCATTGTTGGGGCCCAAATTCAGTAATTGCCGTCAATGCCATACATACCATCATGAAAATAAACAAAGGACTGAGCATGGCACTAAGATTACCAGATATCGTTACAGCCTCCTTGACTTTAGCCTTTGGCCAATTCTGACCAAAAAAGAGGTAAGCATAGAGTAAGGTAGGTATCATGATTGCCCAAATCTGAATTTGCCAACTGAGCTCCATCCCAGTCATAACTTGTGACAATAGACTTCCTATAACGATACCACCCGGAAACCACATATGAAAACGATTCATCATTTTACTCATCAAACTACCTTCATAAACATCTGCAATCATTGGATTACAAGCAGCTTCAGTACATCCATTACCCAAGCCTATCAACAGTGTCGAAATAAGTAAACCCATGTAACTGCCTGAATAAATTGTTAATAAGATGCCCGCACCATGAGCGAAAACTGCGAATTGCATAATTCTTGCCCCACCCACCTTATGATAAAATAAACCTCCAATCACCATGGATATGGGAAATCCTAAAAACCACATTGAATTGATATAGCCTAACTCTTCGGCTGTTAAATTAAGTTCTTGTCCTAACTGGGGAAGGATTCCGGCGCGAATACTAAAGGAAAGTGCTGTTGTAATTAGGGCAAAACAACTCCCGTAGAATAATCTGTTTTTGTCGTTCATGTCAATTTTTATTGAATTTATAGTTAATTATAACGATATTAAATATAATTGATCATAATAAATGGACAATTAATAGAAATATAATATTTTCATCAAAAATTTTTTTAAACAACGTAGACTCTGTGAAAACTTTCAGATTAATTTTTAGCTTCATTATTTTCTATTCATGCCAAGACCCGTATATTAACCAAACTCACGTGAAAGTTCCCCAAGGACTCAAAATAGAAAAACTCCTTTCTCCTACTGCAGATAGTCTGGGCTCCTGGGTATCTCTTACGCATGTAAAAGAAAATTTATTTGTTTCCTCAGATCAGTACGGCAAAATATATTGGCTAAATATGCCAAAAATAGGTAGTAAAGACTCAGTGGAAGTAACTCAACTTAATTTCAAGCACCTAGGTAAGGCTCAAGGATTACTCTGGTCTCACAACAGTCTATACGTAATGATGAATGATCGTGATATAAAAAATAGTGGTTTGTACCGATTATTTGATAGCAGTCGAGATGGCCAGCTCGATTCAGCACTTTTTTTAAAACAATTAAATGGCTGGGGTGAACATGGACCTCATGGTATAGAGCTTGGACCTGACAATTTAATTTATGTAATTGCTGGCAATCATACCAATTTACCAGACAATTACACTTCCACATCGCATAGCACATGGGGCGAGGATAGAATCATAAAGTCTATGAAGGATCCAAACGGACACGCTACAGATCGTAGAGCACCCGGTGGCTGGATTGCCAGAACAGATAGTTTAGGTAGTTTTTGGGAAATCTATTCCTCTGGTTATCGTAATGCATATGACATCGCCTTCAATCAGTTGGGTGAATTATTTACTTTTGATTCGGACATGGAGTGGGACCTCGGTATGCCATGGTACCGTCCCGTTCGGGTATGCCACGTGACCTCCGGCTCAGAATTTGGATGGAGAACTGGTTCAGGAAAATGGCCAAAATATTATCCAGATAATTTACCAGGTATACTTGAAGTAGGCCAAGGGAGTCCAACAGGCATTGTTTCAGCAACAGCAAGTCACTTCCCGCCCCCCTATAACAGTGGCTTATTTGTCTGCGACTGGAGTTTCGGAACCATGTATCATATCGCATTACAATCATCAGGAGCCAGCTTTACTGCCACCGCCTCGGAATTTCTAAATGGTACTCCACTGCCACTAACTGATCTTACTTTCGGTGCTGAAGGAGCTATGTACTTTACCACTGGTGGCCGAAGATTAGAATCTGGACTTTACAGAGTTTGGTCAGATAAAAATGGTCAAAAAAAAGAAAAAGAAATAGTATCAAAAAATCTTGAACTAAGAAGGTTACTAGATACCTTCCATGATACTAGTTTAGTCGCTGATTACGATGTAATTTGGGAAAACATTGGAAATAAGGATCGTTACATTGCTTTCAGTGCTAGAATTGCATTGGAGAACCATGGTGTAAATAATTGGGCATCATATATCAACTCCGAAACTGAGTTGAACAAGAAAGTTGCCTATGGCATTGCAGTTGCTAGATCAAATAACAAAAAACTGCAGCAGCAGCTTCTTAAAGCACTCAGTCAGGTAGAATCCTCACAACTTACACCATCGGAACAGCTTAGCATTATTAGAGCAGAATCCCTATTAATTATTCGCAACAAAGATCTCAATATTAAAGTTATAGAAAATCAATGGCTACCTATTTTCCCCTCAAAAAATCAATTCATAAATGAAGAATTAGCTGCCCTTTTTAATAAGACCCAAAATTCAGTTTGGGTTGGCAAAATAATGAAACTTTGGTCAGAAATAGATAAAGAATATTTAAAAATACTAATTTCAGACAGTCTTGCAAATAGAAGTGAAATGTACGGACCGACTGTAAAAGCCATGCGCAAAAGGAGACCAAGAAGTTATAAAATTGCACTCTCTTCAGCACTCTCTCATTATAAAGTTGGATGGAACACAGCTTTGCGTAATGCATACTTCAATGGATTTAATGAATTCTGGGATCGAGAGGGCGGAAACAGTTATCGTGGATATTTATTAAAAATACTCTCAAATGCACTAAACAATTTACCAAGAGCTGATCGCTCAAAATTTGAAAAAATATCAGGCTATCAGATAGGTCAATATAGCCAAACTGTTTTAGCTAACCTTCCCGTACCGAAAGGCCCTGGCAGAAATTGGCAAATTAAAGAGGTTGAAGAGGCAATGGAAAACAAAAAACTCATACCAGATTATATCAATGGTGAGCATATGTTCAAAGCTGCATTATGTCAAGCTTGCCATCGCATTCAAAACAAAGGAAATAATATTGGCCCAAATTTGACTCAGCTGGCCTCAAGATTTACCATCAGAGACATTGCTCATGCCATCATAAATCCAAATGCAGAAATCTCAGATCAATATATGATGAGTGAAATATATTTCTATAACGGTGATCGCTTGCGATGTAAAATAGTAAATGAAACAAGAGATTCTTTATTTGTCTTGAAAAATCCTTTGACGCCCGAAATTGTTAGTAAAATTCACATCTCTACTATTAAAGAAAATAAACTCACCAATCAATCACCAATGTTTCCTGCTCTACTAAACCGACTTAATGAGCAAGAAGTTGTAGATTTAATGACCTATCTTCTAGCAGGAGGACAAAAAGACATTTCCTTGTATCCTCAATAAAAAAATGAAATTAGAATGAAACTAGGGATAACAAGAATTTTTAGAAAATACTAAAATATATTAATCTTATGAAAATTCCATTTTTACCGGTCATTTTATTACTGCTATTAACTGTGCTTAACTGTAGTTCTTTTAGAGAAAATCCATTTAAGCCGAATATTATCATCATTTTGGCTGATGATTTAGGATATGGAGAACTTGGCGTTTATGGTCAAAAAATTATCCAAACACCCCATATTGATGCACTTGCTCGTAACGGCATGAGATTCACTCAACATTATAGCGGATCACCTGTTTGTGCACCAAGTAGATACATTCTACTTACGGGACTGCATTCAGGGCATGCTCACATAAGAGGAAACGATGAATGGTCGGAGCGAGGTGATGTTTGGAATTATTCCGCAGCAGTTGCTGATGCCTCATTGGAGGGTCAAAGACCCATTCCAGATTCTACTTTTACTTTAGGGGAAATGTTACAAAAAAGTAGATACACAACCGGCTTGGTAGGAAAATGGGGACTGGGAGCACCGGGTACAGTTAGTACTCCTAATAAACAGGGATTTGACTATTTCTATGGTTATAATTGTCAAAGACAAGCACACAATTTATATCCAAAGCATTTGTGGGAGAATGAACAAAAAATATGGCTTAATAACGAAATAATTCCTCCGGGAATGATATTAGATTCTCTAGCCGACCCCAATGATTCCAAATCTTACGGCATTTTTGAGCAAGAGCAATATGCACCTTCCTTGATGCATGAAAAGGCACTTAATTTCATTGAAAAAAACAAAAAAAATCAATTTTTCCTATATTATGCAACACCTCTACCGCACTTACCTTTGCAAATACCAAAAAAATATCAAAGTAAATATCGCGAGATTATAGGGACAGAATTGCCTTACAAAGGAGGTAAAAGTTACTTCCCCAACCAATATCCAAAAGCAACCTACGCTGCCATGATCAGTTATCTCGATCAACAAGTAGGAGAACTCGTTCAAAAACTTAAACGCCTAGGATTATATGAAAATACTCTAATCATTTTTACCAGTGATAATGGTCCCACATATGATGTTGGAGGTGTTGATCCACATTATTTCAATAGTGCTGGTCCATTTCATACAGGAAGAGGTTGGGGAAAGGGATTTGTACACGAGGGAGGCATTCGTGTGCCCATGATAGTCACGTGGCCCAACCAAATTGAGGCTAACACCATGACAACCCATTTATCTGCCTTTTGGGATATCTTTCCCACATTGGCTGAGATATCAGGAAACAGGGATAACCAAATAATCGATGGAATTAGTTTTAAACCCACTCTTTATGGTAAAAAGCAACCAAAACACGATTATCTTTATTGGGAGTTTCCAGAGTATGGTGGACAACAAGCGGTTCGTAAAAAGCAGTGGAAAGCCATTCGAAAAAATCTGCACAAAGATAATTTAAACATAGCCCTATTCGATTTAAGTAAAGATCCACGTGAGGATAACGATATCAGCGATCAGTACCCCGAAAAAGTGGCTGAAATGGAAGCTATCATGATTGAAGCTCACTCCGATCCAATAATCGATAAATTTAATTTAAATATTCTCGGAGATAAGTAAATAAACAAGTATTTTTTAACGCTATATTTACGGCAAATTTTGTAACGATTATAGCCTCTCAAATTCTACAAACGTCTTTACAAAACCCCAAAAAAATAAGAACCAAGATTAAATGTTAAATTAATCAGTAAAAAAATGAAGACTTTACTATCAATAATAGGATTTCAACTAATCATGATCTGCGATGTCTTCAGCCAGACGAAGCTGATCGAAAAGGTTAATAAATCCGATGATAAAATAATCATCCCTTACGCCAAGTATAAACTATCCAATGGTTTAACTTTAATCCTTCACGAGGATCATTCCGATCCCTTAATACATGTAGATGTAACCTACCACGTAGGATCAGCCAGAGAGGAAATTAAAAAATCAGGATTTGCCCATTTTTTTGAGCATATGATGTTTCAAGGATCTGATAACGTCGCCGATGAAGCACATTTCAAGATTGTTACAGAATCCGGAGGAACTTTAAATGGTTCAACTAACCGCGACCGAACCAATTATTATCAAACGGTACCAAATAATCAACTGGAGTCTATTCTGTGGCTCGAGGCAGATCGTATGGGATTTTTCTTAGATGCAGTCACCCAGGAAAAATTTGAAATTCAGCGTTCTACCGTTAAAAACGAGAAGGGACAAAATTATTTAAATAGACCCTACGGTATGTGGAAAGAAAAAACCGTTGCCGCTCTTTATCCCTATGGACACCCCTATTCCTGGAGCACCATCGGATACCTCAAGGATCTTGACAGGGCTTCTTTAAATGATCTAAAGAATTTCTTTCTGCGTTGGTATGGACCTAATAACGCTGCAATCACTATCGGTGGTGACATTAATCCAAAAGAAGTAATTAGAATGGTCGAAAAATATTTCGGCTCTATACCACCCGGACCGGAAGTAGAAAAAATGAAATTGCCTTTGCCAAAGATTAATTCCGATCGGTACATTTCACATTTAGATAATAATATCCGTTTCCCGGCACTCATGATGACCTACCCAACCGTGCCTCACATGCATCCAGACGAGGCTGCACTGGATTGCCTTGCGGACATACTAGGAAGGGGCCATAGCTCCTACTTATTTAAGAAATTTGTAGAGACAAAAAAAGCTATTCAAGCTTCTGCTTCACACCCTGCTTATGAACATGCCGGAGAATTCTCCCTGATCATTCTTCCTTACCCTGGGCAAAAATTATCTGAATTTGAAGTGGAAATACGAAATACACTTGATGAATTTGAAACATTAGGAGTGAATGAAACTAATTTAATCAAATTCAAAGCAGATCGCGAATCGGATGTCATTAATGGTCTGGCAAGTGTAAGCGGAAAAGTATCACAACTAGCCAACTATCAATTCATGTTTGAAAATCCAAATTTAATCAATCAGGATTTGCAAAGATATCTGAACATTTCAAAAGCAGACGTAATGCGGGTTTTCCGAAAGTATATTAAAGGTAAGGCTAGTGTTATCATGAGTTACTTACCGAGCAATCAAGTATTGCCTGCCCGAAAAGATAATTTTTACACTCAGGTGCATTCTAAAAATGACTTCAAAAGAATTAATTATGATAACTTAATTTACAAAAAAGCAGATGACAATTTTGATAGGAGCATCCAACCCTCTGCAGGTACAAGACCTGTTTTGAAAGTACCAGAATACTGGGAAGCCTCTTTCAAAAATGGTTTGAAAATTATAGGTACTACAAATAATGAGATTCCCACGACCTCCTTATTACTAACTCTCAATGGAGGTCACAGGTTGGATGCGTATGATCCCTCAAAAAGTGGCTTAGCATCACTCACCGCAAGTATGCTAAATGAATCCACGGAAAAATATAGTTCTGAAGATATTCAAGAAGAGTTAAGAAAATTAGGAAGTAGTATTTATGTCAGTTCAGATGATGACGGTACTTACATTAGTATCAATACCCTAAACAAGAACATCGCAAAAACATTACAGCTAGCGGAGGAGATATTATTGCATCCCGCATTCAAAAAAAAGATTTTGACCGTATCTACAAACAACAATTGGAGAGCATCAAAGCAGGTCAAGAGGATCCTTCTAATATTGCAGATGAGATTTATTTTCAGTTAATCTATGGAGAAAATCACATCTATTCTAAACCTTCATATGGATCGGAGGAAACTCTCGAAAATATAAAACTGGATGATGTCATTAATTTTTATAATAACTATTATTCTCCAAATATCGCAGAGCTAGTGATTGTAGGTGCGATAAGTTACCAAAATTCAAAAGATTTAGCTAAAAAACTCAACTTTCTTCATGATTGGGAAAATAAGAATGTTCAAATGCCCAAACTACCTAAAACCACAACTCCGGAGAAATTGAAAATTTATTTTATAGATAAACCTGAGGCTCCCCAATCTGAAATTAGGGCAGGGTATGTAACAGATTTAATCTTTAGCCCAACGGGAGATTATTTCAAATCATACTTAATGAATTATACCTTAGGAGGCGCATTTAATAGTAGAATCAATCTTAACCTAAGAGAAGACAAAGGATGGACCTATGGTGCAAGAAGTTATTTTTCAGCATCTGATGAACCTGGATCATTTTCTATCTCTTCAGGTGTTTTAGCCGAGGCAACGGATAGTGCCATTTTTGAAATCATTAAAGAAATTAAAAATTATCGTGAAAGAGGTATCACAAATGATGAACTTCAATTTATGAAAAATTCAATCGGGCAAAGAGAAGTTTTAGATTATGAAACACCAAGACAAAAATCATCTTTTTTAAGGCAAATTGTTCATTATAACCTTGAAAAATCATTTATTGATGATCAGAGTAATTTAATCGCAAGAATAACCAAGGAAGAGCTTAGCGCACTTGCGAAAAAATATCTTGACCTTAATAAGTTTTATGTGATCATAGTAGGAGACGGTAAAAGGAATTTGTCGGCTCTTAAAAAATTAGGTTACGAATTGGTTGAATTGAATGCTAAAGGGGAACAAAATAATTACACTAAAAGAAATTAACTCCTCCAGTACCCTTCATTTGAGCTCAGTAAAAATATTACCAGTAATCATTTTCTTAGTAACTCATAATTCTTACGGCCAAATGTTTTTTCACCAAAAAGGAATAACTCTATTTGGGTAATAATTCTATTTCTTAAAAAGTCATGACGATGAATCGGTTGCTTTGCTGTATAATATTTCGTGTAATTAAGCTCATGAGCCCAATCAAACTTAGAGATCCAATTCTTCATGACAGAAGGATGTGTATCATTGAATAAAGATAATCTTCCCAAAGGACCATAATCGAATGATCCTGTTTGATCCCCTTGATTAGTGTAATACTGATTGGCATGCCGCTGTTTTTTAAGTATAAAATTGATAGGACGTACCCAACCGTAATGATATATTTCAGCATCTGACTTCACTACGTGTAATCTAAAAGTATCTTTTCTCTTTCTGTACGAAATCCCGTCAAAGTCAGGAATTCTTCGAAAAGTCTGGGCATCACCCCAAGAGTAAATATCTGATCGATTTCTAATTATTCTTGTTTCAAATGGATACCAACATCTCGAGGAATGATAGTGCTTATAATCCCCCCAAAAATGCTTGTAGCCAAAGAGAATTCCTTCCACTTCAGAACGTTCATATTGTTGCTCGCATGTAGTCTTTATCTTATCCAAATACTTCTCATGAACAACCTCATCTCCTTGCAAATAAAATAACCAGTCTCCCTTACATGCATCTTTAGCCAAATTGGTTTGATGTGCATAAATAGTTCCGTCAGAAAATTTTTCAAGATCCCAAACAGTTTTAATAATTTTAATTTTAGGATTATTTAGCCCCTTTATTTGAGATTCAGTCGTATCATCCACATCGCTGTCCCCAAGTACTACAACAAATTCATCTACTAAATCAATGATAGAAACTATCGACTCTATTATAGGATAATATAATCTACTACCATTTCTACTAAAGGTGAAACCACTTATTCTCATTTATTCTAATTTAACATTTTTTTACCCTTTTGTAGAAAAATATTTCTTGTATTTGACCGTTAAAATTTTTTTATCAGTATTACCAGTTTAATGATATAACTCTGATTTTAATACCTATCTGAGGTATTTCATTAAGAAAGAGTGTCCCCCATCCAACACCTAACGCAGGGATGAAATTAATATTAGTAATAATCGTAGTAATAGAAAACAATATAAAGCTAATGAAAATAAGGTATAAACTATTTCTAACGTACATAAACTAAAGTAATTAAATTTCTGTGTGCTCAAGAAAATATTAGCCATACTTTAGTCTAGAGGGTAATTAAGAATAAAAAAAATTGAATTGTGGTTAATACAAAAGCTATTAGCCTTAGTATAATTAGCCACTAATAACTCATATTGCTTTCCTCTGATTACGAAAAATTAATTCCCCAAACAAGCCAAAAAAAACCCAGAGTAAAATCATCCTCATTGTTAAAATTTGGAACCAAAAATAGATAATCAAAAAGTGATTTACATTTTGATTATTTTGCAATTAAACCATCAATATTTTAATATAATGGGCTTAAAAATTAACGAATTTGACGAATTAAAGAATGGGAATAAAGTAATCATAACATTGGTAAAATCTGGAAATTTAAACACATAAAAAACGACCGCCAATAAACACGATCAATTGGGTAAGAAATACCATTTTAATTCAATATTATCTCTTTAAAATGACATAGATTTTAAAAACAAAACCAAATGATAATAATTACAATTAGACTGACATATTTGCTGAATACATTTGATTTACTCGTTACTTAAATAGTAATGAATAATTTAGGTTTAAAAAATGTTGAAATAATTTCAAAATATGTGGAAATCATTTCAAGTCCTTTAGTTGATCTAAGATATTTTGACATAATTTAAATTGATTTTTACATCGATCCAAATTATGATTTGGATAATTAATTTTATAATATCTATTACCCTCCATAAAGTCAGTCAACATTCTTAATCCCATGATAAAAGCCATGTAAGCTCCACTCAAGGGTAAAAATTGTATTTCAGATATACTCAATTCATCTTTAGCTCCCTCTAAATATCCTTCTTTATAAGCAAAAAATCGATTACGATCTAAGGTTACCAATTGTAAATCCATTTCATCTTCAGCAGCGGTGCAGCAGGTAGAGCGAATGCCATCACCAAAGTCATAATGGACAATTCCGGGCATGACAGTATCCAAATCAATCACGCAACAGCCTCTGTTCATTTCATTAAGCAAAACATTATTAAACTTGGTGTCATTGTGAGTCACACGTTTCTGGACTAATGATAATGCATCTAAACTCCATACAGGCAGCAACTGTTGACTAAGGGATTTAACCAAAGCCATTTGCTTCTCAGCGGGATTTCTTTTCAAATTTTTAACTTTTGCCTTAGCCTTTTCATAATTTCGAATTCTGAAATCCAAATTATGAAAATCCGCAATAGTAATTGATAAATTTAAAGGATTAAAATCCCTTAAAGCTTTAAGAAAAAAGCCATAGGACTTCGCACTCTCAAAAATTTGATCCTCTGACTCCGGCACATCAACCGATTTCAAATGTGATTTAAAATCAAACATTCTAAAATAACCTGTTTTATGATCAACATAATTTTTCTTGTGATAAGTACGAACAAGAGTTAAAGTTTCTTGCGAACTAATCCCCAATCGATCATAGGAAGAGGGTAGATAATCTGTAATACTTTGAATATTCTTCATCATACCAGCGACATCCTTGAAGACATTATGATTGATTTTTTGAAATATGTATTCTTTCTCGGTGGTAATCAGCTTGTAGGTGTCATGGATGTGCCCACTTCCAAACGCTCTATAACTCTTTATTTCACCTTGAATATCAAATTGATTTATGATTTCAATCATTATTAAAGAGATCTTTTGGATAAATTCGGTCTGCAATCAATCGCTTTAGTTGAGATTTTACCCATGCTTTGTCCTCACTGTAAGTAACGCCAAACCAGTGATCGTCCGTTTCGAGAACGGGAATTTTGATTCCTTGTTTAATCAAACTAGTTAATACCAAAGGGATATAATATTCTACTTTAGGATTTATTTTACTGGTTTGAAAAATAGCATCAAAACCCTTTTCTATCTCTTGAAAAACTAAAGATGTGAAACCAATTAAATTCATAGAAACAATAGCCTGGCTGTCTAAATGAACTCGAACTCCCGCCTCGTGATAAGATATCTTTCCATCAGGACCTCTTGAAATTGCCGTTCTTTCTGAGATCATTTTTAATTGATGATCTGCATCTACCTCGCATACTCCTCTAGATACCGAACCGTTCTCAGTAATTGTCTTTCCTAGCTCGTAACCCACCATACAACCGGAAACCTCATTATTGTTCATACTCTCCAAATGAATCGCTAATGTTTTTAAAGAATTTTTACCATAAAAGTCATCTGCATTAACAATGCCAAAAGGTTCATTAATGATTGGTGCTGCCATCCAGGCAGCATGTGCTGTACCCCAAGGCTTCACCCTACCTTCAGGTACCATATATGATTTTGGTAAAGCATCTAATGATTGATAAACCACTTCAAAATCACCTCTTCCTTGCCATTTATCAAGTATAGTTTTCCTGAATTCAAAATCAATTTCTTCTCTAATAACAAAAATAATCTTACCAAACCCAGCATCAAGAGCATCAAATACGGTATAATCTATAATTTTTTCCCCATTCGGTCCAAATCCATCTAACTGTTTAATACCTCCATATCTACTTCCTAGACCGGCAGCCAATATTACTAAACTTGGTTTCATTATTTTTAATTATTTTTATACAGTGTAAATATACCACAGACATATGGTGAATGCGAAAAAGATTACAGAATCTCAACAAAAAGTTTTTGATTTCAAAAAAATAAAAGCTAATCCAAATTTGTTCAAGAATGGTTATTTAGTAAGCGCTTATAGAACTCCATTTTAATCAAGATCGACTGGTCTAATAAATTTCTTCCTTTCACTGTTAATTTAACAAATCGTTTACTTCTTCCACCTCTAACTTTTGAGATTCCACCCAGTTCAGAATCAATTAATCCTTTGGTTTCCAAGCGACGCAATACTGTATGAATCGCAGTAATATCAATTTTTCGATTGGCATGAGAAAGTAATTCTTCTTGAATAGTCTGAGCATATACAGAGTTTTTAAGCGCACCAACAACTAATAAAATCAGTTCTTCAAGTTCTCCAATTGATGTTGTTCTCATCCATTAATTTTTATTTTATTTACAAATGTATATAAAATATATTATTAAATGTATTTTTGTGTTATATATAGTTTAAACCCATTTTTGATATCAAAATAATTTTCTCCTCAATCTAAATTGAGTTTTGACATAATTCGAAACAATAAATATGCAGAAATAGACGAAAGTATCAGCAACCCAATACCTAAGCGGATATTACCATAAACCAAACCTCCAATCCCAAAAAGTGAAGTATAAATTGAAATACAACCAATGAATACTAAAAGTATTTGTTTAGGCATATGCCAAGTAACACCTTGACCATTATCGCAAGAGTCTCCATCAGCTATTGCCCCATCTACAACTTTTTTCCATCCAGGACCTCCAGGTAATGTCAGCTTGTAAAAAGCTCTTAAAACCGCTGTACGCTCTGGCTTGGTGATCAAGGTAGTGAATATCCAAGAAATCGTTACGATACTAACAGTGATTAATAGCTTAACGGTAAAGCCATCTAATATACTAGTAGCCACTTTTTGATCCTCAATAAATAAAACTAAAACCAAAGCTACAATGGTAGCAACAATCATAGTAACAATTTCAGTAATTGCATTGATCCTCCACCAAAACCATCTCATGATGTAAACTGCACCTGAACCAGCACCAGTTAATAATAATATATTGAAAGCCTGTGTTGCATTGTCTAAAATAGTAAGCGATAAAGTTCCTGCAAAAATCATGAGCAAAACCGTACTAACTCTACCCATAGTCACCATTTGACGCTCCGATGCATTGGGCTTAACAAATCTCTTATAAAAGTCATTAACAATATAGGAAGATCCCCAATTTAAGTGGGTACCGATAGTAGACATGTACGCAGCAATGATAGAAGCCACAACTAAACCAAGCCAACCAGGCCCCAACTTTGTTAACATCGCTGGATAAGCAATATCGTCTTTTAAATACTTTGGATCAATTCCAGGAAACTCTGCCTTAATATCAGAGAGTTCTGGATAAATAATTAGAGATGCCAATGCAACAATAATCCAAGGCCATGGCCGTAAGGCATAATGCGCAAAATTAAAAAATAACGTTGCCCCCACTGCATTTTTCTCATTCTTTGCAGACAACATTCTTTGGGCAATATATCCTCCCCCTCCGGGTTCTGCACCTGGATACCAAACCGCCCACCACTGTACAGCCAATGGAATAAGTAACAACGGAACCCAAACAGTTGGATCAGAAAAATCAGGAAAAAAATTAATTTTTTCTGCGATTCTAGGATCGTTAATCAGTCCACTTAAACCTCCTATATTAAGAATTTCAGGTTGATTTACAGCAACATAGGCAGCATAAACAGCTCCAAACATTGCGATTCCGTATTGGAAAAAATCAGCCCAAACTACTCCTTTAATACCACCCAATGCAGAATAAATGACTACTACAATGGAAGCACCTATAACGACTACCCAAGGTTCTAACCCTAGCATGACTCCCCCTATTTTAATAGCTGCCAAAGTGACTGAACCCATAATAAGGCAATTAAAGAAAATTCCTAAATAAAGGGCCCTGAAACCTCGTAAAAAAGAGGCTAATTTTCCACCATACCTAATTTCATAGAATTCTAAATCAGTATTAATTTTGGATTTACGCCACAGTCGTGCATAGATAAATACCGTAACCATACCCGTTATGAGAAAAGCCCACCATGCCCAGTTTTTAGCTACTCCGCTTTCTCTAACAAAGCCTGTAACTAAATTAGGTGTGTCAGCGGAGAAGGTACATGCTACCATTGAAACACCAAGCAACCACCAGGGCATATCTCTCCCTCCCAAAAAAAACTGTTCTGAACTATCCCCAGCCGTGCGTGAGGCCCACCACCCAATACCTAAAACAATAACAAAAAATATACTAATTATTATCCAATCAATGGTTGCTAAAATCATAAAACAATAGATTAAATGTTGCTCAATATAAAAAAAATATGTTAAAATTTTGTTGGAACTCACATTTGTAAATACTACAGCATAAAGTTAAGTGCAATATATTTACCTCAATAATTTGTAGCAGCATATGAATACGTGAAACTAACTTAACAGTATTCACTTTAATTTGAAACCAGCGACGAGAGGATCCTTAGGATCCATCCAAAACTCATGTTTTCCAGTGTAATAAGCATTCCCTTTTACAATAGGAATTACCGCATCATATTTAGAAAAATTTACTAATTCCTTAACTTGACATTTAAATTGTGTTCCTAAAATACTTTCAATAGTCATCCAATGATTCTCTCTCAATTCATTGCGTGCATGGTGAATGGCAAGTCTTGCCGAAACTCCAGAACCAGTGGGGCTGCGATCCAATTGACCATCCGCAAACACGCATACATTACGACTATCCACTTCGGAATTATCTGACGACTCTATAAAAATGGTTCCATAAAGAAAGCTCAAATCATCTTCATAAGGATGAACCAAATCAATACCGTAAGTCTTAATTCCATTCTTGATGGCCATACCTGCTTCAACTAATTTTTGATAATGCATAGGGTCACATTTTAGACCCACATCCTTGACATTGACAAAAGCGTAAAAAGCACCACCAAAAGCTAAATCATATCGAACAGCTCCCAGTTGGGGAATATCTAAAACCTGATCTAAGGCAACCACGAAAGAGGGTACATTTTCAAAACTTACCGACATAACTTGCTTATTAACAACTTCTGCATATGAAGTCAAAATACCGCAAGGTGCTTCAATTAAGACCTTTGTTTGTGGCTCAACCTTCTCAATCCATCCAGAATCAATTGCCAACTTAGTAATGGCAATGGTCGCATGACCACACATGGTGCTGTAGCCTTCATTGTGAGTAAAAACGACCCCAAAATCAGCTTTTTGACTTGGAACAACTATGGCTCCGTACATATCGCAATGCCCTCTTGGTTCAAGCATTAATGATTGACGAAGGATGTCTTGATTTTTTTTGAAAAAATTTCGGTATTCAAGTACACTCGCTTTGCTAAATAATGGATAGCCCTCCAATACGACACGCACGGGTTCTCCCCCAGTATGCATGTCAATTGTCTTAATTTTAACCCAATCATCCTGTGGATCAATTCCTGTTAAAGTAAACCTATCCATAGAATAAGTTAATTAATAAATTTTAATTTTAGAACAAATAAATAAAACAAAAAAATATATCAAGAATGCATAAAGAAAAAGTATAAATATTCTTCTTTTTTCATAAAAAAAGAGTCTATACATTTGTTGTATGATCTTAAATATTTCCTATCAAAATAAAAGTCAAGAACAAGAAATTAATAATTTCGTGGGTATATCTTATACATTCTGGGAAAGCTTAAAAATGGGAGGATCGGGTTCACAAAAATTGATTGTTGTTGACTGTCATGAAATCTTTGATCCTTATCTTAAACAATTGCATAGTGCCAAATATTGCAACATTGAATTGCGGCCTAAGGGAATTGGGTTGAGGTTTAGATATAAATTGGAGACTATTGGATGGTTTATTCCTTATATTAATCTTTCATATGAACATGACAGATTCAATTTAAAAATTAAAGATCAAATGACATCCCATTTTATGAATTTAAAAGCTTTTAAGCGAAATCAAATTAACTTAAATTTTATAAAAAAATTAAAACAATTAAAGAACTAAATCTTAAATATTTAACTTATTTTCTACTGTTTTTGTTTTTTTTCTTGGTTTTTTAATTTCTCCGAACCATCATCTATTTTGGATTTTACTTTTTTGGATTTTACTTTCCCCTTTACAGGCATATCACGGATATCATCTTTAATGAGGTGGTCAAGCTTTAAACTCAACAAAATTTGATACCAGGTTATAACTTTTTTGATGTCTGACACATAAACTCTTTCCGCATCGTAATTAGGTAAAATGCTTTTAAAGAAAGATTTAAGTTCTTCAGGATCCGATTTTTTGTCTAATCCAACTTCTCCAGCATAGGTTTTATGAATGACCTTAAAAACTTCCTGCAAAGGTACGGATTCTGTTTCATCTATTACGTAAATCGAAATTTCTGAAAAGACGGATACTTTGGTACTTACCCCAGCAATCATTCTCTTTTTGGTACCGTCAAGTGATTCTAAAATTACACCTGATCTAGTTGGATTGATAACCTTAAATAATCCCCCTTTGCCTGATAGAGCTGCGATTTCAGTAAACTTCATAATCTCCTATTTTTTACAAAATTATATAAAGTAATCCGCTCACCAAATTAAAATCAATTCTCATTTATTTGTTTAATATATCTCAAAATTTCATTTTTCCCTATTCTAAAAATAGATGAACTTTGAAATTGAATCGGTAACTCATCCCATTCTTTACTTAAAACCTCTCTGTAGTGATCTAAGTTTTTTTGAAGTCTTATCTTACCTAACTTATCAATTTTAGTAAAAACAATGGCAAAAGGAATTTTTCTCTCACCAAGCCATCTCATAAATTCACGATCAATGGCTTGCGGCTCGTGTCTAGAGTCTATAAGTAAAAACACACAATATAAATTTTCCCGCTTTTTTAAATATTCATCGACCATTAATTTCCATTTCAATTTTTCTGCTTTGGATACCTTAGCCCAGCCATATCCTGGCAGATCGACCAAATACCAAGCCCTATCTATTAAAAAATGATTGATCAGCTTAGTTTTACCAGGCTTGACAGAAACTTTAGCTAATTTTTTTTTGTTTGTTAGGTAATTAATTAAGGATGATTTTCCTACATTAGAGCGACCGATAAACGCATACTCAGGTAGTTTGGGTTCCGGACATTCAGTAAAGACTGAACTACTCTTGACAAAGCTGGAATTTTTAATAATATTCATTAAAAAAGATTTTGAAATGAGAAAACAAGTTAAGCATCAATTAATATTGTAGTAGATGAGTTTATTACCATACAAAGATAAGGACACAAGTAAAAAAGAACAGATTGCGGCAATGTTTAACGGCATAAGTGGTAAATATGATTTTCTAAACCATTTCCTCAGTTTTGGAATAGATATCCTCTGGAGAAAACGAGCCGTCCAAACCCTGAAAAAAAATCAACCTGAACTGATTCTAGACATTGCAACGGGGACAGGAGATTTTGCCATAGAAGCTCTTAAACTAAACCCTAGAAAAATTATCGGCATAGATATCAGCGAAGGTATGCTTTCTGTAGGTCGAAAAAAGCTAATTAAGAGGAATCTCACAGATAAAATTGAACTATTAGCTGGAGATTCCGAATCTTTACCCTTCGAGGACAATTTATTTGACGCCATCATCGTTTCTTTTGGTGTAAGAAACTTTGAAAATTTAGAAAAAGGTTTGTCAAACATGTTAAGAGTATTGAAACCGGGTGGAAAAATAGTTATCTTAGAATTTTCCAATCCTAAATCATTTCCTTTTAAACAAATTTACCAATTTTATTTTCGATGGATTTTACCCAAAATAGGAAAATTAATTTCAAAAGATCACGCAGCTTATACTTATCTGCCGGATTCTGTAGAAGCGTTTCCTGATGGTGATAATTTTTTACGAATATTAAATAAGATAGGATTTCAAAAAAGCCAATGTACACCACTTACACTAGGGATAAGTTCTATTTATTCCGGCTCCAAATAATAATATTTTTAAGCCTCTTAAGTACTGCAGGACTGTACGGTCAGAACTTAAAACATGATAATCTTTGGAATTACGATGAGCAAAATGTCCATTATGGCTTCTTAATTGGAATTCACAGTTCTGATTATCGCATTAAATATAATGATGATTTTGTAGGCTTGGGTATGGACAGCTTACACTCTATAGTTCCGGGAAAGCATTTTGGGTTCAAATTAGGATTTGTTGTTGATTTTTATGTTTTTCAATATTTAAGCTTTAGAATTACTCCTACAGTAGCTTTTTATGAATATGACCTTAATTATAGATATGTAGATGGTCAAGATGATCTACATGAATTTAAGGACGCAACAATGCTCGAGATACCACTTCTGTTTAAATACAAATCGGCAAGACGGAGTAATGTAAATATGTATTTAATGGCAGGTCCAAACCTTCAATTTGAAGCCGCGAGTCGAGGAGATGGTGTAAAAATTAGTCAGAAATTAGAGCTAAAAAACTTCAATACTACATTTGATGTCGGTATGGGATTTGATATTTTTTATCAACTTTTTAAGTTCACTCCTGAAATTCGTTATTCTTTTGGCTTTCGTAATTTGTTACCTGATGAACCCAATGATTTTGATGCTGCCCTAAGTAAGCTAACTACCCACAATGTAACTGCCTTCATCACTTTTGAAGGAGGTCCAACTTATCTTAAAAGAAGGAAGGGTAAATATTAATTATCACGGGTAAATTTGGTAATTTGCCTCTTAAACAAACCTATTTTTTAAAAATCATGAAACCAATAGCCCTCATTACGGGAGCTTCAAGCGGTATTGGAAAAGCGATCGCCGAACAGATTGCGGACCATTACCAGCTTATTATTTGTGGCCGCCGAACATCACGCTTAAATACATTGTCAAAAGAATTACATAATAAAACTCAAACTTTAGTCGGGTCCTTCGATGTAAGGAATCAATCAGCAGTTTCAAATTTCATTGAATCACTCCCTAATAAATGGCAAAAAATATCTGTATTAATAAATAATGCAGGTAATGCACATGGTATGAACTATATCCATGAAGGTGATATCCAAGATTGGGATGCAATGATTGATACCAATATCAAAGGCTTACTTTACATTTCACGCGCCGTAATCCCAAAAATGATTAAAAATAAACATGGACATATAATTAATTTAGGTTCTATCGCTGGTACAGATGTATATCCCCAAGGAAATGTTTATAATGCTTCAAAATTTGCCGTAGATGCTTTGACCAAGGGGATGCGCATGGATTTAAACAAACACGGTATCAAAGTATCAGAAATCAAGCCTGGATTGGTTGAAACAGAATTTTCAAAGGTCCGATTTAAAGGAAATTTTGAAAAAGCAAAAAAAACCTATTCAGGCTGCGATCCTCTTCAGGCAAAAGACATCGCCGAATGCATCGCTTTCATGCTCAGCCGACCTCGACGTGTTAATATCGGAGATATGATTGTTTTACCCTTGGCACAAGCCTCTTCAACCATAATTAATAGACAACGAAATAGCGACCAAAATTTGCCAAAATGAAAAATATTTTTGTGTTAGGCGCCGGAAGATCCTCAACTGCCTTAATTAAGTATTTGTTAAAGGAAAAAGCATCTTTTAATATCACCATAGGAGAAAAAGAAACTAAAATTGCAGAAAAAAAATTCCCCCTTGCAAAAGTTGTTTTTTTTGACATCTTGGATAGAGCCAGAGCTAGAAGTCAACTAAAGAAAGCTGATTTGGTCATCAGCATGCTACCTGCAACCTTACATGACCGTGTTGCTATGATCTGTGCTGATTTAGGAGTATCCATGCTAACCGCCTCTTATGTTTCAGAGAAAATTCAAAAACTTTCTCCAAAATTTGAATCCAAAGGAGCATGTTGCATTATGGAAATGGGACTGGATCCAGGTATTGATCATATGTCGGCAATGCAAGTTTTAGATAGAATTAAATTATCAGGCCATAAACTAAATGCTTTTGAGACTTTTACAGGAGGGCTTTTGGCTGATGATCAAAAAGTTGATAATCCTTGGCAATACAAATTTACGTGGAATCCCCGAAATGTTGTACTTGCTGGTAATGGGATTGTTAAATTTATTCAAGAGGGTAAGTTGAAATATATCCCCTATCAAAAGTTATTTCAAAGAACGGAAGTAATTCATATACCTGAATATGGTTATTTTGAAGGATATGCCAATCGAGACTCGTTGAAATACCTAGACATTTACAAATTAAATGGTATTAACACACTCTACAGAGGAACCCTAAGACGTCCTGGATTTTGTAAGGCATGGGATGCTTTTGTTCAAATTGGAGCTACGGATGACAATTATACATTGTTTGGATTAGAAGAAATGACCCATAGGCAGTTTATCAATACGTTTTTACAATATAACCCAAACGATTCGATTGAACTTAAACTAGCCCATTATCTCAATATCGGTATGGAATCTGAAGAAATGTATAAGCTCAAATGGATTGGAATTTTTGATGATCAACTTATTGGTCTTAAAAAAGGTACTCCCGCGCAAATACTCGAACATATTCTAAAAAAGAAATGGACCTTAGAGGACTCTGAAAGAGACCTTATTGTCATGTGGCATAAGTTTGATTATTTGGAGGGAAATAAAATAAAGCAAATCCAATCTCATTTGGTTATCGAAGGTAAAGATCAAGTAAATACCGCTATGAGTAAAACAGTAGGATTGCCTCTAGGGGTTACAGCAAAATTATTATTAGAAAATAAAATCAAAGTCAAGGGAGTACATATCCCTACTATCAAAAAAATATATGAACCAGTCCTTGATGAATTGTCTCGTCACGGCTTACAGTTTTCGGAAAGAGATACTTCCGCGCAAGCTCCGTTTCCAATTTCAAAATAAGTACTTAACCATAATACGAAGTAATAAAGATTTAAATCCCATAAATCCATCCATAACCTAATATATCATCCCTTATTCATAACTACCTTGATAAATCACAGATTAGTTTTTTACAGAATTACCAGATCTATCGGCATATATTTCCTAAACTCCCTGTTTCATAGACTATAATGCTCTACATTTATTTCGAAAATTTCACATTCAAAGAAAGGAAATAACTAAAAATTTACTTGATAGAATTAAAGCCCTTTCAACTATTTTGCTCAAAGCCTTAAAGGTCAATAATGACTGAAAAGCTTGTCTTGGGGGATGATCTGTCGGAAGATGATCTGGGTGGAGAGTAGGATCGGAAACATCAATATCTTATTTTAGGACTTTGAATAATAAATCTTATGTCTTGGTTATATCAATTAGCCCACAAAGACTCACTACTATCCCTGATATTTGACACATTTGAACGATATGGATGGACCAATCTCACTCAATGAGCAACATTGGAAATCAATATTTAACAATTATTAGTCCTAAAAGATCTGTTCCCAACCAGATGTCTGATATGCGTTGGTTTTTATAGATTTAATCATTATTAAACATGTATGCTTAAATATTAAGCCTCCTAACTCGTCAGGCTTAGTTTATCTTAAATTGTTTGAAATAAAAAAAATTATAGAACATTTCTCGTTTCTTCAAATGCGTGATCAATTAACAAATTATCTCCTTCCGAAGCAGTTACCGCTAAGTAATCACAACGTTCATTTTCCAAATGTCCTGCATGGCCTTTGATCCATTTGAATTTGACCTTATGAGTTTTGGCAGCATCAAGGTAACGCTTCCATAAATCAACATTTTTTTTACCCTTAAACGCCTTTTTGGCCCAGTTTTTTAACCATCCTTTTTCAACTGCATCCACAACGTATTTTGAATCACAAACAACTTCAACTTGCCATCCAGGTTTTTTAATAGCTTCCAATCCTACGATTACTGCCAATAATTCCATTCGGTTATTGGTGGTCATGCGAAATCCTTTAGCCAATTCTTTACGCTGAGCTTGATAATCTAAAATTACTCCATAACCCCCCTTTCCTGGATTGCCCTTTGCAGCACCATCAGTGTAAATGCGAATCATAATTAAAATTTCATTTAATAAAAATTCCAAGTGTGAACCCTTTTATATGAAGGAACCAAATTCTCGATTATAGGGTAGATATCCACTCCAGGAGTCTTTGAAATTGAATATCATCCACAGCAGGAAAATTGGCAATTCTCAATGTAGTATCTTTCCAAGTTCCATAACCATTTCCCAAAATCATATTTTGCGCTAATGCCTTTTCCTTTATTTCGTCGGGATCCGAGGTTTTCAAAGTAATCACGGTAGGAGATCTTAAAGAAGCATTTGAAACCAACCAAGCCAATACTTTGTTAGACTCAATCGTTAAATTCAGTCCAACCATCCTTGCTCGTAATCGCCGATCAATAGTTGTAATCGGAGACCCTTCCGCCAAAGTTCTCCAAAGTAAATAAATATTCAATACGTTGGGAGTATGATGAGTTTGTTCCTTGCTTGCATGTTCAAAAAGGTTTAAAAAGCTATTATAATGTGCGCGCTCCGCCAAAGAGTAACCTTTCTCGATGGCAGCAGGAGAAACAATCAATAAGCCTAAACCTGCGGGTAATCCTAAACATTTTTGACAAGAGGCAAACCAATAATCTGCCAATTGAAAATTCAAAACGATCCCTCCCAAAGCGGACGTTGCATCTACCGCAATTAACTGATGAGATAAACGCTCTAAAGCTAATTTTTTTAAGACATTCTGATTCACCATCGTCCCATTAGAAGTTTCACAAACAGTAATACAAAGCCATTCAGCCGAGGAATTAATTTGATCTGTGGGTAATGATTTATTTATATCAAAGGGAGATTTTACAACTGAAATACCTAAGTTTTGGGCTATGTTAGCCCATTTGAGACCAAATGTACCATTAAAAAAATGTTGACTGGTATGTCTTGTTAGGGATTGGGATAATATTTCCCAAGCCTCAGTAGCAGAAGAGATAAAAATAATGCTATAGTCATCTGGGATCTTTAATTGAGATCTGAGTTGTGACTTGGCCGCAAATGACAATTCCATAAAGTCTGGGCTCCTATGATTAGCAGACAATATCCCCACATCATAAGCATCCATCACCATACTTGGAATATTAGAATGAATCGTAGAGGGTCCAGGATAAAAAGAATTCAGCTTCATTTATTACAAAAATAGTCTAAAGCTAAATTATAACCTTTGAGCCCTAAACCGCTTATGACTCCAACAGATACCGCACTGATATGACTATGATTCCTAAAAGCTTCCCTTGCATAAATGTTAGATATGTGTACTTCCAATACAGGTACTTTTATGGAAGATATAGCATCACGTATTGCAATTGAAGTATGAGAATAAGCTGCTGGATTTAATATGATTCCATCCACTTCAAATCCTAATTCTTGAATTTTAGATACAATTTGACCTTCCGAATTTGACTGATAATAGCTCAATTCCAACTGAATATATTGTGATTTGAGTTGAGCATAAAAAACATCAAAGTCTTCATTACCGTATATATTCGTTTCTCTTTTACCTAGTAAATTTAAATTTGGTCCGTTAATGATTGCTATTTGCATGTCCTGATTACTTTTGCCTTTTAATGAGTTGGAATCTCTATATAAAACAGTTCAAGAATTACCTAAAGCTCGAGAGGGCTTTAGCATCAAATTCTATAGATGCCTATTCAAGAGATGTTACAAAATTAATGGAGTTTTTGAATATGAATAAAAAAATTCAAGATCCATTAAAAGTATTGCCTGTTGATTTACTTGATTTTATTAAATTTATCAATGAATTGGGTCTTTCTCCTTACTCACAAGCCAGAATAGTCTCAGGCATTAAAGGATTTTATAAATACCTTACTTATGAAAATCTTATTTCAGTGGATCCCTCAGAGCTAATTGAACTTCCGAGACTAGGAAGAAAACTTCCTGATACCTTAAGCATTCATGAAATTGATCAATTATTTGAAGCCATAGATATGAGCAAGGCCAGTGGCCCCAGGGATCGTGCCATGGCCGAAACAATTTATAGTGCTGGATTACGAGTTTCCGAATTGGTCAACTTAAAAATTAGTAATATTTATGAAGATGTGGGCTTTCTTCGTATTTTGGGAAAAGGAAATAAAGAGCGTTTAACTCCGATAGGAAAAAGTGCTTTGAAATTTATTAAATCCTATCAGCATGAGGTAAGGAATCATATGCAAATAAAATCTGGCCAAGAGGATTACTTATTTTTAAATAGATTGGGAAGTAAAATATCGAGGGTTAGTGTTTTCAACCTGATTAAAAATTTGGCGTTGCGCGCATGTATTAATAAAAAAATTAGCCCGCATACTTTTCGCCATTCCTTTGCCACACATCTAATCGAGGGGGGAGCAGACCTGAGAGCGGTTCAAGAAATGTTAGGTCATGAATCTATCACAACCACAGAAATCTACACACATTTAGACCGAGATTATTTGAAACAGATAATAAAAGAATTTCATCCAAGAAATTGATGTACAAACTACTTAAAAATACCTTATTTCTTCTGCCAGCTGAAAAAGCACATACATTGACTATGTACTTACTTAAGCTGAGTTTCAAAATTCCGGTCATTAAAAATATTATCTTAAACCTCTTCAAGGTAAATTCAAAAAAAATCGAGAAAAAATTATGGGGAATCACATTTCCCAACCCCGTAGGATTAGCTGCTGGGTTTGATAAAAATGCTAATTATTTAGATGAATTATCTTGTTTTGGATTCGGCTTCATTGAAATTGGAACTGTTACCCCTTTACCCCAAGCAGGAAATCCGAAGCCACGATTATTTAGACTTATTTCTGATGAAGCCATTATAAATCGAATGGGATTTAATAACGAGGGTGTAAAGTCAGTAGTTAAACAATTAAAAAATCGACCAAAAAATTTGATTATAGGAGGTAATATTGGGAAAAATAAAAATACCCCAAACGAAAAAGCTTCTGCTGATTATATCACTTGCTTTGATGAATTATTTGATTACGTTGATTATTTTGTGATTAACGTGAGTTCTCCCAACACTCCTAATTTGCGTGAATTACAAGATAAAAAACCATTAACTGCACTCATAAAAGCTGTACAGGAAAGAAACAAATTGAAGAAAAAATCTAAACCATTGCTCCTTAAAATAGCACCTGATTTGAGTGATGATCAGCTTCTTGATATTTTAAACATTTGTGACGATACTCAATTAGATGGACTTATAGCTACTAATACCACTCTCTCAAGAAACCTTTTGAAGGAACAGCCCGAATCCATAAAAAAAATGGGAGCAGGTGGATTAAGTGGCTTACCCTTAGCTGATCGATCGACTGAAGTAATTAAATTCCTAAGGTCAAAAAACAAAAAAATACCTATCATCGGAGTCGGAGGTATCGGAGATGTGAGTAGAGCATTAGAAAAGATAGATGCGGGAGCAAATATGATTCAAATTTATTCCGGATTTGTATTCCAAGGCCCATCGTTGATTAAAAAAATAAATGAAGCCTTAATCAAAATAGGGCATAACAACTAAATGCCTTATTTTTGTTCATGAATTGATCTATGCGCGGCAATAGCTTTAAAACTAAACCTAAAGAAAAAAAAGCCTTCAAACTGAAAATTTCATTTTTTTCAGATAAAAAGGTCAAAATTATATTGGGAGTTACCCTCTTATTTACGAGTTTTTTCTTGCTACTAGCCTTCTTATCTTACCTACGCCATGGACCTGCTGACCAAAGCGTAGTATCTGCTTTTTTAGACGTCTCTATAAATGAATCTGGGAAAGAAGTTTCCAACTTATTTGGAGTAATGGGTGCTTTGGCGGCTCATTATTTTATTTTTCACTGGTTTGGTATAGGAGCATTTCTAATTCCCTTATTCTTATTCAATCTAGGCACTACCGCTTTGGGTTATAATGAAATATTCAAAATTCAAAGATTTTTTATTTTTACTATCTTCTATTTAGCCTGGCTAACTTTACTACTTGGTTATATCGTTATTAATTTTAATGACTCAGAAACTATAGGATTTCTTTGTGGTGGTATTGGCTATGAAATGGCCTCGTTTATAAATAGTCTATTAGGTTGGG